>Ga0316217_10000009_pt1 | contig 286130 bp, 230 predicted proteins | sample 1anoAmetaG_FD_203633 | JGI IMG/M metagenome (GOLD analysis project Ga0316217, IMG submission 203633) | Freshwater microbial communities from Trout Bog Lake, Wisconsin, USA - 1anoA | ecosystem: Environmental > Aquatic > Freshwater > Lake > Hypolimnion/Profundal zone | place: USA: Wisconsin... | reverse complement strand
GCGAGATCCTCGAAACGGGGAACGATAGCTGGAGAATTAAGACGAGAAAAAAGGGTTAAAAACACTCGCTGGGGTGGGTCAATTTTGGACGCCTATGGTGGGTCAATTTTGCAAGCCGATTGACAGCTTAACTGATTTAGCTGGTTAACACCCTACTTCGCAAGCTGAGCATGAATCGACAAAGGAGATAGTTTGATATGGATTATGTTAAGACAAGAATTGACCGAATATTACTGGATGAATTGGGTCCATTATACAATAGTGGATTTAATGGTGAATCTGCTTATTTGTGGAATGTATTAAAGGATAAATGTCCTTTGAAAATAAATGCTGACGGAAATCCAGATATTCATAGATGGTGTACCCAAATATATAAAATGTTACCTGATGCCACTAAAATTAAACAAAATAAATGGGGTGGAGGTTACTATTCATATACCTCTGCGGCAAGAGAGCAAGAACCATTAGCTGTGATGGTGAGCACACTGAAGCGGTGGTTGGAAAGGAATCCGAGCGTTATGGCAGAAAAATTGGAACTAGACAACCCCAAGCCATCCTCGTCAACGTTCGCCTGGCCAAGTAGATAAACTGTTGATGCGCCCGCCGCTGAGCCTGATTGATCTGTACGAAAATCAAACAACCAGCGGGAGGTGCAGGAAAACTGCCAACCAACGGCAGGAGCACACTCCGCGCCTGATGAAATCCGGCAGAAGTGGAAATAGTAGAATGCTCTGGTGCTCAGCCTGGCGTTGAAAATCCTTTTAAAGGTTAAAGAGTTGAGGCTAGGAGGCAAGCTCAAGATATCGCAGATGAAATGGTTCTTTCGACTTCCCCCCCCCCACCACACACACGTTTAGGATCTGACGAACAGAAGCAACAGACTGTAATCGCTACGATCTGCTGCGTGCAATGCTCTGATATAGCGGCGCCTGCACTCTCCGGCGTCAACCAGGTTTTCACCTCCCCAGGTGAAGCGCTTACATCCCAGGAGGTGGACCAGCACCAGGTCGGCCATAAGCCTTGCATGGCGACCGTTGCCGTTCGGGAAATAGTGGATGGACACCAGGCGATGGTGAAACCGTGCGGCGATTTCGTCCGGCAGGAAGGTGCTGTTTTCAATCCAGAGCTGCACATCGGCGCACAAATCCCTGAGGGCCATAGGGATCTGCGACCAAGGGCCGCCTATGTTCTTGTCGGTTTGGCGGCGGGTACCGGCCCAGCGCCAGACCTTCCGGAACATGCGCTTATGAAGTTCTCGGATGAACTCTTCGGAGAGGAGGTTCACCGGGCGGCGTTTGAAGGCCCATTGCTCCGCACTGCTAATGCCGCGCTGCTCCCAGAGGTTCAGCTCGGATCGGTCGGTGATGTGGGAAAGGAGCAGCCCCTCTTTCTCCTCGTCGGTAAGCGGCGTCGCACCCTCCGGATACTCCAGATCGAGTGTCATCGCGGTTCACTCCATAAATCCCGTGGCATCTCCTGCACCAGGTCCTCGACCATGGAGTCGTACTCCCGCTGCTGGTCCTTGTTGGAGATCAGCTGGTCCTCCAGGAGCATGGTGTGGGAGGTCCGCCTCAGGCGGGTCCCGGCCACTTTTTTGGCCTGTGCCAGGATCATGGCGTCAAGGGAGGTCCGGGGCACCAGTGCGTACACGAAAACACAGTCCATGGCCTCTGCTGCCTGTCGCATGGATTTGAGCGTGACACTTCCGGTCAACTCGTCCTGTTCGAGCCTGGGGATGCGCGGCCGGGAAACCTGGAGGCGTTCGGCAAGTTGGGTGCCGGACATCCCTAGGGCGTCGCGTATGGCGCGAATCCACCCCTTGTGCGGGGTCTTAACCGCTTTGAGCTGGCTAAGGCGCTCAAGTGTCACGTTCAACTGGTCGATGATCAGGTGCCTATCCTTGCCTTCCATATTGATAGCCTATATATTACTTTGTTTTGAAATTTGATAGCCTGTTTGTAGCCACAATCATTTAAACAGTAATAAATAGGTTATCATATAAATTTAAAAAGATACATAAATATTATCATATGGTTGCTTTTTCCCCTACGAAAAGCTTCTTTTGATGGAGGCTGCCAGGTCGCAACAGCTTGTTTCCACGAGGAAATGTTGATAAATCTCGAAGGTCCGCTTTCAGGGATTGCAAAGAAAAAAACGGGCACCCAGTTTCCAGGCACCCGGCTTTTCTTGTGCGGTGATGGTATCCTCTCTAGTTTGACCGCCTGGTCGGCAGGGGAACAACCTTTGCCCCCACCCCCTCAATCATGAGCCGCTCGATCTCGTTATCTATCCTCTGCAGCGATTCCCGCAGGTCATCCACGTCGGTGGCGTCGTAGAACCTGCCGGCCACGGACGAGTCGATATGGTTGGTCAGCTTGTCAGTGTCGGCATGGAGCTTCAATTTCCGTCCGATGGTTATGAATGTTCGGCGCAGCGCATGCACGGTGAGGTGATTCAGGCCGGTCCGGTCCCTTAGTGTCGCAGGCGAAAGCTGCACATGCCCTGTCTTGCCGATGCCGTTGCGGACGGTTGGGAAAACGTAAGGGTTCCACTCGTCCGCCAGCTCCTTGCGGCGGCTCAGTATCTCCCAGGACTGGGTGGACAGGGGCACATGGAGTGCCTGGCGGTTCTTGGTGTCGGGAATGCACAGCTCCCGTTTCTCGAGGTTCACGTACTGCCAGTGCAGGCTTTCCGCCTCGGCGCGCCTCAGCCCGTGGTACAGGCAGAAGAGGAGGCAGTCGAAAATCGACGGGTGGAAGGTCTGGATGTTCTGGTAGAACTGCTGGAAGTCGCCTCCCTGCAGGCACTCGGTGCGGGCATTGATGCGCTTCATGATGTTCATGCCTGGCAGGGTGAGGATCGCGAAGGGGTTGCGGTCCATCGCCGACGGGTACTTTACCGAGGCATAACCGACAATTGACTTTAGGATGGTAAAGGCGTTGCGGGCGGCGAAGGCCCCCGAGCTGTTCTCCACCTGCTGGTAGCGGTTGATTATCTTGTCCGGCTTCAGGCTGGCTATCTCCGGGAGGGAGAGGGGGAGCCAGGTCGGGAAGAGCCGCAGTATGATCGCGTTGGAGCCGTCCACGGTGGAGCGCTTGTAATCGTGCCCCGTCTTGGTCTTCTTCTCGGTAAAGTAGGCCTGCAGCATGTCTCGCAAGGTGATGTCGGAACCCGTGACGGGGGTGCCGCTCCGGAGTTCCAGGCGCTTGCCAGGGGTGAATACCATCTTCCCGTGCACCTCCTCCTGCCGTCCGGTCAGCATCTTGCGGGCCTCCTCCGGGGTAATCTCGCCGTAGCGCCCCAAGGTTTTTTTGACCGTCCGGAAGCCCTTGGGCTTGCCGGGGTCCTTGACCTCGACCTGGACCAGGAAGGTTTTGGTCTTTTTCCCGACCACCAGGCCGAAGCCCGGGAAATTGATGTCCCAGTAGGTGACCTGTCCCTCGGTGGAGAAGGGGATGCGGTCGATGTTTCTTTTGGTCAGCGACACTCGGTTCATAACGACTCCGTGATTATGTAGTAATTATGTAGACCGTTTTGTTTAAGCCCGATTATGTAGTATATAGGTAGTAGGATAACAAAAACCACAGCTAAAGCTGTAGTAAACCCTAGCAGGTTGATATGCCTCCTGTCAAGCCTAAGTATTTGATATTTAACAAATCATATGCTGAAATATGAAAAAATATTAATTGGTAAAAATGTGAAAATTTGTTTTCGCTCAACAAGATCATCTGATCTAGGGTGCTTAAATGATTGAAAGTGTCCGGCCACCTCTGCAAGGTGTGCCGGATTTTTTTTGGCCATATCCTGCCGGTGGCGCGGCTTTTTTGCCTGACCCATGGCGAACCTTCCTAAGGGGATGGCTCCTTTTTCAGGTTCTGCCAAGGACTAACACAAACTTTTCCTCCGGCGATGGTGCGTTATTCCGGCTCCTGGCAGGTCACTTGTTGTGGCAACCCTCGCAGATCTCCTCGTCGCGCAGCCTGTGCTCGGAGTCTGCTCCGGAGGCGGCCGGCCCCGGGGAGATGATCCCCTCCTGATGAGGGTTGTGGCAGGTAGAGCAGGTGAGGCGATCACGAGGCACCAGCGGCAGAGAGTACCGCTGCGCGATTTGGGGACGGCTCATGTTAGCCAGCACCTTCTCCGAGGGCACTTTGAGGAAATGCCTGTTGAGCGACTCCGAGTGCATGAGGGGATGGCAACGCCAACAGAGGAAGCCGATGTCTGCCCGGAACAGCACCGTGTTGGCCTTGTCGATGTCCGGGTTCGGCTCCAGCACGTGGCACATCAGGCAGACGGGGTGGTTATCCACAGTTCGGTGGTTGCCTTCAGCGTCCCGCATCTGGTGGGGGTTTATCTCCGCGTACTGCTGCTTGGAATGGCAGTTGACGCAGATCGCTCTCCGGTCCTCGTACGGCCCTCCGCGCAGCAGCCTGCGGGTTCCGAATTTCCCCGGGCCGCCATGGATTTCATGGCAGCTGAGACACGTGATGCGTCCTTTGTAGAGCGGGAATGCCGGATCAACCTGGTGGACGGGGACCACGTTGATCGGGTGGTGGTTCACGCGGTAATTGTGGCAGTTCAGACAGAATTTGCTGGGATCGACCGCGGCAGGGAAGTTCGCTTCCGCCCCTTTGGGCTTGGCGCTGCCGTGGCAACTGGCGCAGGCCAGGTGGGGATTGATGAAAGGAGGGTCCCCAACGTCCGGTTTCGACCCCACCACAACGCACGAGGTCAAAAGAAGGCAGATGAGGCAGTACAAAAGCACCGTTTTCACGTTAACTCCAAATCTCGGTGCAGCTCTCTGCCCCGCCAGGTTAGCAAAAGTCTTCAGCCTGAGGATCACCTGCCGGAAAAGCAAAACCTGATGATTTTCTTGGCAATCGGGGCCTTGCCTGGCGTCAAGCCGCTGAAAATACTGACCTCTGCAGCGCAGTTACCCATTGGTTTGCTTGACATAGTCATGGGATGTTCGTTGTGCAGATAAAGAACAACCGGATCCGGAGAGTTGGCCTTGAAAGCGACATCGACGACTGTCTTCTCGAAGTCGGTGTTAGGGAAGATCTCGTACGTCATATCCGTGTTGCCCGCGATTTTTTCACCGAGGACACGGTACCTTGTGATCGGCCTTGCCACCGACCAGGGATCGCTATCGCCAATTTTCCCTACCACCTCCACGTACCGGGCATTCATCTCCTGATAAATCAAATAGACCTCGCAATCGTCGATGTCGGATTTGACTCCCGTTGTCGCCGTTTCAATAACCGCGCGTTCTATGGCGTTCTCCGGTTCGTACGGGATGAACTCATGCCAGCCAGCCTTGACCACATTGTCTCCGTGCTTCACTAACTGAAAGTTCCCGGAGCATCCGGAAAGTGAGAACAGGCAGAGCAAGAGCACCGCGGTATAAAGGAACTTAGAAGGTATCATCGTCGTTCTCCCATAAAGGAATCGGTTCAGTGGCAGGACTCCTCGCACAAAAAAAATGCGCTCGGGCCAGAATTTCTCCCGGTGAGGTCTATTTGCCGGGGACGCAGAATATCACGCGAGGCCGTAGATTGACAATTAAAATAAACCTTTTTTAAGAAGATGTTCTGTTTTCCAGGTCAAGGATTTCCCGATCTGCTGTCTGATGGCCGCGGGGTGCCGGACAGGGCCGGAACTCCAGGTGCTGCGGTGAGCGCGCCCCCTGCCTGGTATCTGTGTACAAAAAAACCGGCCGACCTGGGCAGAGGTAAGCCGGTTTTTTTGCTGGTGCTTCTTGGCGTGGCACATGGCTGCCAGGCCGCTGCCCTCAGCCTTGCCGGCTGCCTGGCATGCCGGGTCTCAGCTAGAATAAAGCCAAGATCGCACGCGCGCGGCTTTCGAAAGGGAGTATCCCAAAATATTCTGTCGCAGGCACTTTCCCATCGAACTTGATGGACAGATCGCGGGCGATTCTGATTTCACGGTGGGCATCCTCTCCACGGAGCTTCTTGATCCTTTCTAAGATCGACTCCCTTCTTCCTTGGATGAACCCTTTATTGGTGCCGGGAATCAGGCCGAGTTCTCTTCTGGCCTGCCGGGTGATGGTGTACCTGCCACAGATCCCTGCGCAGGTCACCGAGTGGTCCGATGCCACCTCGATCGTTGCTCTTGATGCACATAGATAGCAGGCGGTTGCGCCCATAGGTTCCTTCCTCGCTAAGCGGCGCTGGGGCGGCTGCGTGACGAGCAGAGTCCCCGCCCGTCACGCGTCACACCCCTATATGATTTAGAACAGCTTCAGGACCGACTGGGCTGCCTGGGAGGACATGGAGAGCGAGGTGGTGCTCAGTGAGGAGCGCGTCTGCAGCATCAGCATGTTGGCACCCTCCTGGTTCATGTCCGCCAGGGTGAGGTTGTCCGCGCCGGTCTGCAGTGTGCTGACCATGGAGTCGGTGAAGCTCTGGCGGGTGGTGATGATGTTCAGGTTGGCGGCGAGCGTCTGGGTGCTGGTGCGCAGCGAGGTGATCGCCGAGTCCATCTTGGCCGAGTCCGCGGTGATGGCCGAGGCCGACTGCCAGTTGGTGTTGCCGGCTCCGCCGGCAGCCGAGAGGCTCAGGCCCGTGGAGTTGCCGAGGAAGCCGACCACGTTCAGCTGGGACGACGAGTTCTCGTTGAAGACGACGGCAAGGGTGTTGGTGGCGCTCAGCATGTTGAGGCCCTGGAAGCCCGAGTCCGACGACATGTTGTCGATCTGGCTGCGGATGGTGTCGTACTGTCCCGCGAGCTTCGACTGCACGCCGGTGTCGCTCGTGGAGAGGGCCGACTGGGCGATACCCTTGGCGGCCTGGATCAGGCTGGTGATCGCGGTGATGCCGGCGTTGGCGGCGGCCACGGTCTGGACCGCATTGGACATGCCATCCTTTCTGTTGGTGAGGTCGCTGGCGCGCTGGTTGGCATTCTGGGCCGCGAAAAAATTGGTCGGGTTGTCGAGGGCGCTGTTTACCGATTTGCCCGATGAGAGCCTCTGCTGGGTCCTGTTCAGGAGGTCGCTGGTGCTCTGCAGGTTGAGGAGGTTGGTCCTCATTCCGGCGGTGAGTGAAATATCGCTGATTGACATGGTGTTTCTCCTCTTCTGAGTTTGAATTTAATTTGGCGTTCTTGCCGGGTTTCTTCTGTGTCTGAATCATCATTTTAATGTCATTTGTTCCGAGTTTTCACCCTCCTTGTCAATGTAATAGTCAGTAGCATTTACACACTTATCGTCATCAGTATAATTTACTGAAACAGTAAATTATAGTTCAAAGTATATTATGCAATTACCTTATATGTTAAATGTATGTGGCCGGTGGTTATTGTGTAAACTGGCGTAATGCAGGATTTGTAACATGGAGGTAGTCGAGGTTGACTGATCGATGCCAACGATATGTGCCGTGGAAAGATTGCTTGTAACAAGTTGTGACAGGCAGGAGCGGGCGTTCTACAGAAGCCCGGCGGAAAGAGAGGGTGGTCCTGAGGCGAAGAGGGCTGGTCCCGGGCGCGTTCAAGGCATAGCTACAAGGTCCGCCCCCGACCGGGAGCGAACCTTGTAGCCGGGCTTTAGAACAGCTTGAGGACAGACTGGGCCGCCTGGGACGACATCGACAGCGATGTGGTGCCCAGTGACTGGCGCGTCTGCAACATCAGCATGTTGGCGCCTTCCTGGTTCATGTCCGCCAGGGTGAGATTGTCCGCGCCGGTCTGCAGCGTGCTGACCATGGCGTCGGTGAAGCTCTGGCGAGTAGTGATGATGTTCAGGTTGGCGGCGAGCGTCTGGGTGCTGGTACGCAGCGAGGTGATCGCCGAGTCCATCTTGGCCGAGTCCGCGGTGATGGCCGAGGCCGACTGCCAGTTGGTGTTGCCGGTTCCACCGGCGGCCGAGAGGCTCAGGCCCGTGGAGTTGCCGAGGAAGCCGACCACGTTCAACTGGGACGACGAGTTCTCGTTGAAGACGACGGCCAGGGTGTTGGTGGCGCTCAGCATGTTGAGCCCCTGGAAGCCCGAGTCGGACGACATGTTGTCGATCTGGCTGCGGATGGTGTCGTACTGGCCCGCGAGCTTCGACTGCACGCCGGTGTCGCTCGTGGAGAGGGCCGACTGGGCGATACCTTTGGCGGCCTGGATCAGGCTGGTGATCGCGGTGATGCCGGCGTTGGCGGCGGCCACGGTCTGGACCGCGTTGGACATGCCGTCCTTTCTGTTGGATAGGTCGCTGGCGCGCTGGGTGGCGTTCTGGGCTGCGAAGAAGTTGGTCGGATTGTCCAGGGCGCTGTTCACCGATTTGCCCGAAGAAAGCCTCTGCTGGGTCCTGTTCAAGAGGTTGCTGGTGCTCTGCAGGTTAAGGAGGTTGGTCCTCATTCCGGCGGTGAGTGAAATATCGCTGATTGACATGGTGTTTCTCCTCTTCTGAGTTTAGGTTTGTTTTGGCGTTCTTGCCGGGCTCTTTCTGTGTCTGACGGGTCTGCTGCGCGCGTTCTTGCTAGGCTCCTCACCCCCTTGTCGGTTGCCTCTCGCGTTCTGCTTATTGACACCTATCGGCACCCATGTGATTAACTGAAGGGGGAAAAGCGAATTTTTCCTCATTTGTTTCACATTTGACTGTACGAAAGAGGCTGCGAGTGTCAGAGCGCGTTTGGACTGACTTGGGTTTCCTGTCCTATGACATTAGTGCTCCTGCTGTAATCCATGACATGTTTTGCACTATGTTATGGAACGGGAGCCTTAATCTAGGACATCACCCCGGGTTTAGAACAGTTTTAGGACAGACTGGGCCGCCTGGGACGACATCGAGAGTGATGTGGTGCCCAGAGACTGGCGCGTCTGCAACATCAGCATGTTGGCGCCTTCCTGGTTCATGTCCGCCAGGGTGAGGTTGTCCGCGCCGGTCTGCAGCGTGCTGACCATGGCGTCGGTGAAGCTCTGGCGGGTGGTGATGATGTTCAGGTTGGCCGCGAGCGTCTGGGTGCTGGTGCGCAGCGAGGTGATCGCCGAGTCCATCTTGGCCGAGTCGGCAGTAATGGCCGAGGCCGACTGCCAGTTGGTGTTGCCGGTTCCGCCGGCAGCTGTGAGGCTCAAGCCCGTGGAGTTGCCGAGGAAGCCGACCACGCTCAGCTGGGACGACGAGTTCTCGTTGAAGACGACGGCCAGGGTGTTGGTGGCGCTCAGCATGTTGAGGCCCTGGAACCCCGAGTCCGACGACATGTTGTCGATCTGGCTGCGGATGGTGTCGTACTGCCCCGCGAGCTTCGACTGCACGCCGGTGTCGCTCGTGGAGAGGGCCGACTGGGCGATACCCTTGGCGGCCTGGATCAGGCTGGTGATCGCGGTGATGCCGTTGTTGGCGGCAGACACGGTCTGGACCGCGTTGGACATGCCGTCCTTTCTGTTGGAAAGGTCGCTGGCGCGCTGGGTGGCGTTCTGGGCTGCGAAGAAGTTGGTCGGGTTGTCCAGGGCGCTGTTTACCGATTTGCCCGAAGAGAGCCTTTGCTGGGTCCTGTTCAGGAGGTCGCTGGTTCCCTGCAGGTTGAGGAGGTTGGTCCTCATCCCGGCGGTGAGTGAAATATCACTGATTGACATGGTGTTTCTCCTCTTCTGAGTTTGGGTTTGTTTTGGCGTTCTTGCCGAGTCCTTGCTGTGTCTGGATGCTACCGTAGATCCGCCTTGTTGTGACTCTTCACCCCCTCTTTGTCGGCTATCTCTCGCGTTCTGCTTGTCACCCTTATCGTCTCAAGTTTAATTTTCTGAAGCTAAAAATGAACATTTTAAATTTAATTGCCAAAGTGGCCATGCTCTGCGGAATGCGTCAGTCAGAGGTTGGGCCTGCTTGACTTGACTTGATTCTTTATGACACCAAGTGGCTGGCTTCTGGCAGTAACAGTTGCCGTGCTATGTCATGTGCATATGTTTTACAGCCCTTGTGCCTCTGGCCGTGCCAGTGCGACTGCCCGGGGTTGATGCGTTCCAATGTTCCGGCGCCGGGACTATGTATCCTTTTTCGCCTTCAGATATTTCCCGCCGCGCCGATACGGGTAAAAGTTGCTATCCGGCGAAAGCTGCACATCGGGTCATAACCGCCGTGGCTATTGACTTGTGCCGACAAAACAACAGACCTAAAAGCGATTCAGGACCAGGGAGGCTGCACCATGGGAAAGGGCTGGAAGATTAAAACAAAGTTGTTGATCGGTTTTGGGATCGTCAATATCCTCACCGTGGTGGTCAGCTTGACAGCCCTCTACGCCATCAAGTCGCTGAGCGCCAACATCGACAACGTTCTCGGCACGCGCATTCCTCAAATGCAGGGTGTGGCGACGGTCACCGAGGGGCTTTATGCCAGCGCGCTGCATTACGATGAAGCTGCCTACGCCAACAATGCGGAGGTGACCAGCAAGGAGCTCGAGTCGGCAGCCAAAAACCTCAAGAGCGCCAAGGAGGAGATGGCCAAGCTCAAGGACTCTCTCAAGGGCGAAAAGGGGCAGGCTCTGCTGCAGACCATCGTCCTCAAGAGGACGCCATACGCCGAGGGACGGGATCGCCTGATAGGGCTTTTGAAAGAGGGAAAGCAGGCAGAGGCCCAGGAGCAGCTCAAGGTCGTGCGGCCTGCGCGGGACGGTTACCTCGAGGCGCTGAAGGAACTGGACGGTTACGTGAAGGAGCGCGCCAATGAGGACGGGTCCGTCACCGGAGCCCGCGCCAAAGCGGCCGGGGTGGCGATCGTTGTCCTGACCCTGGCTGCGCTGGCCAGTGCGGTCCTGGTGACGGTCTGGATCATCAGCAGCATCATAGGGCCGCTCACCATCGCGGTACAGACTGCCAACAGGATTGCCGACAGGGATCTCACCGTGCAGATAGAGGGGGGGAGCAGCACGGAAACGGGGCAGTTGATGACCGCGATGCGCAACATGGTGCAGAACCTGCGCGAGATCATGGCCCAATCGCTGCACATCTCGTCGAACATCGACTCGGCCTCGAGCCAGCTCAACACCACCTCGGGGCACATCGCCAGCGGCACCGGGGAGATCTTCTCGCAGGCGAGCACCGTGGCCACCGCCAGCGAGGAGATGTTTGCGACCAGCGCCGACATCGCCCGCAACTGCAGCCTCGCCGCCGAGAGCTCCCAGCGCACCGGGGCGTCGGCGAAGAACGCCGTGGACGTGGTCCGTGGCACCATCGCCGGCATGGGGAAGATCGCCGAGCGCGTGCAGCAGACCGCCGCGACCATCGATACCTTGGGCACGCGGTCCGAGCAGATCGGCGAGATCGTCGGGACCATCCAGGACATCGCCGATCAGACCAACCTGCTGGCCCTCAATGCGGCGATTGAGGCGGCCCGCGCCGGCGAGCAGGGGCGCGGCTTCGCCGTCGTGGCGGACGAGGTGCGCGCCCTGGCGGAGCGCACTACCAAAGCCACCAGGGAGATCGGCGAGATGATCAAGGCGATCCAGCGCGAGACCAGGGAAGCGGTGCTTGCCATGGAGGAGGGGGTGAGCGAGGTGGAGAAGGGGGTGGCTTCCTCGCAGATGTCCGGCACAGTGCTGGAACAGATCCTGGACCAGGTGAACGAGGGGACCATGCAGATCAACCAGGTCGCGACGGCCGCCGAGGAGCAGACCGCGACGACCAGCGAGATCACCTCGAACATGCACCGGATCACCGAGGTGGTGCAACGGACCGCCCAAGGGGCGCAGGAATCGGCCGATGCCGCCGCGCAGCTCGCCGGGCTGTCGGCCGAGCTGCGCAGCCAGTTCCAGCAGTTCCGGCTCAGCTAATCGCGCAAGGCAGGCGCCCCCCCGAATAGAAAAAACCGGTCCTCTCCGAAAAGAGAGCGCCGGTTTTTTTGTGCTGATGCTGCAGGTGGCAGAGATCTGACACGCCCGGGTGGGGAAGGTTAGGGCGCTTCCTCGGCCGGTGCCGCCATCCCCTGCGGCCAGTGCTTGGCAGGCGGGAAATCCTCTTTCTGCTTCAAGAGCTGCATCCGCTCAGAGACGTGCAGTTGCAGATGCTCCAGAAAGCTCTGCGGCGCCTCTGCCAGCTTTTCCAGCCCCGTCAAAAAGGGATAACCGGATAACCAGCTAGGAGGTGCCCCCTTAAGGCTCGCCGGTAAAAGCCCCAGAGGGTAGAAGCCAAAAGTAACAGCGGGTTCGGCTGGAAAGGCATAGCCGTCGGGATGCTCGGATCTTTGCTCGATGATCTTTCCCGTCATTTTCCCGAGCCTCAATTCGGGCGCGAACACATAGGCGCCCGGGGGAAGTGCCACCTGGTACTGCTGCATAACCGTCTTTACCTCCTCTAAAAGCCCCTTTGGTAGCATGGATACCTCCGCATCGTGCTGTTGGTTTTTTGTGGCAGATACGGTTATCTGCCAGCCTCTTACGGCTAGCTAGTGCGTAGAATGTGCCGGGGCTAATTGTTGGTAATCACTAACGTTGCCGTGGGGGCCGGTATCCAGTTCGATCAGAGAAAGTACTGGCGCTGTTCAAAAATAGCACTCAGGGACTTTGGCCGTGTCCCCCCTGCGCAGTAGGGGGGAAGGCTCGCGCAGCGAGACAGGGGGGTCTCTCTGTCGGCGGAAGCACCCCCTGCGGCTACGTTCAACTTCCCCCCTAGTTCATAGGGGGGACAGAACCAGTGCGTAGGATGAATGCGGACGCAGATCACGGGCGAACACGGGGTTCGCCCCTACACCGCATTGCGCTGGTAGGGGCGAATCTTGTATTCGCCCGCCTTCCGTGCCCCGAGGGGAATCAACATCAGCGCGGCAGCGGAAGATTGGCGCTCTTCGGGATAAAAAAAGCCGCCCCTGGAACACAGGGACGGCTTTGACGAGGTGCGTTGGTGCGGTGGTGCGGTGGTGCAGGCGACTTCCGGTACCGGCCAATCAGCGGCCGGCGCCGGACGGTTCAGGGCCAGATGCCGGCCCGGCCCTCCCATTCTCTTTCTGCTTCCGGTACCACCCCCCAGGCGGCAAGCTCCTGGAGCACCTTGCCGACCAGCGGCTCCAACTGGGCTGCTACCGGCCCCGAGAGCTGCAGCGCCATCTCTATCGACTCCGGTTGCACCCCCCAGAGCACGGTCTCCTGGGGCGCGTAACCGAGCAGCGAGGCGACCGTCAGCAGGTCCTTGAGCCCCATCTGGTGCGGCGAGAGCTTGGTCTCCAGCGCCTGCGGGATCTCCTCGCCGCTAAGCCTCACCAGGGTGCCGGGCGGGGCGCCGGTCTCGACCGCGTCGACGATGATGAGGCGCTGCGCCTCCTCGATCCTGGGGAGCAGGTCGAGCCCGAGCGTGCCGCCGTCCAGAACGGTGACCCGCTCCGGAAAGCGGTAGCGCTCCCCGATGGCCTGCACGACCCTCACCCCGATGCCGTCGTCGGTCATCACCAGGTTCCCTATGCCGAGCACCAGGATCTTCATTCAGCCCTCATGGTCCTGCACGTTTCTCAGCTCTCTTTGCGGACCGCCTTGTAGCCGCTGAAGATGCTCGACATGACGCCTCCCTTCTCCTTGATGTCCATGAGCCAGGCGCTGTAGACATGGTGGATGGCGAAGGCGACCAGAAACCACATGGTCATGTGGTGGGTGAGCCGCAGCCCCTGGTTGGAGAAGAGGACCAGGAGCCAGCCGAACAGCTTGTGCATCAGGGAGAAGGGCGCGCGTTCGGAATAGAGGGCGAACCCGGAGCCGATCATGGTGAGATAGAGCAGGAATACCACGAAGTACGCGGTCCCGGCAAGGGCGTTGTGCCCGACCACGTGGGGCGCCCGGTTGCTGGTGAAGGTGTAGTAGCGCAAGGTCTCCCACATCCCCTTTCTCCCCTGGGGGGAGAGGATCGGGAAGAACTCGCGCCAGGAGGCCCAGCGGTTTCCCACCAGGGACCAGTACATCCGGGCGACCACGCTGACCGCGAAGCAGTAGGCGGCCACGAAGTGCACCAGGCGTATCCAGCCCATGAGGTACTGGGAGCTGGAGAGGGCGAGGATCTTAGGCGTGCCGATCAGCAGACCGGTCGCGCTCAGGGTGACGATGCAGAGCATGTTTACCCAGTGGGTGACCCGTACCGGCACCTCCCAGACGTACTTCTCGTAAAGGTTTGCCATGGCGAGCCTCCTAGAGCACGTTGACCTTGACGACTTCGTTCCCGCCGGCGTCCAGCAGGTGGACGGCGCAGGCGAGACAGGGGTCGAAGGAGTGGATGGTCCTCAGGATCTCCAGCGGCTTGTTCGGGTCCGCCAGGGGAGTGCCGACCAGGGCGGCCTCGTAGGGCCCCTTCTGCCCCTTGGCGTCGCGTGGCGAGGCGTTCCAGGTGGAGGGGACCACCGCCTGGTAGTTCTCGATCTTGCCGTCCTTGATCTTGATCCAGTGCCCCAGCGCCCCGCGCGGCGCCTCGTGCCAGCCGTAGCCTGCCGCTGTGGCCGGCCAGCTGGAGGGATCCCACTTCTCGCCGTTATGCGCCTTGTAGTCCCCCTTGCCGATGTTGTCGATCAGTGCGTCCAGCCACTTGGGGAGTTCCTCGGCCACCAGCAGGCAGTCGATGCCGCGCGCCGCGGTCCTTCCCAGGGTGGAGAAGAGCGCCTCGGGCCCCACGTTCAGCTGCTTCAGCACGCCGTTCACCGCATCCTGCACCTGCTTTTGCCCGGAGGCGTAGGCGACCAAAAGGCGCGCCAGCGGCCCCACCTCCATCGGGAGCTCCTGGTAGCGCGGCGCCTTGACCCAGGAGTATTTCCGGTCCGTGTCCAGGTTCTTGTAGGGGGGCGCGGGGCCGGTGTACTTCTGCTCGGTCTCCCCGTCCCACGGGTGCAGCCCCTTGCCGGATCCACCCTGGTATTCGTACCAGGAGTGGTCCACGTACTCGGTGACCTTCTCGTGGCTCACGGGAATCACCTTGCTTAAGTCCTTCCCCAGAATCACGCCGGAGGGGAGCCAGAGCTTGCCGCTGCCGGGAGCCGGATACTCGCCGTAGGACATGAAGTTGCCGACCCCGCCGCCGATCCCCGCCCACTCCTTGTAAAACGAGGCGATGGCGAGCAGATCCGGGATGTAGACCTTTTCCACGAAGGTCTTGGCCTTCAGCAGGAGCCTCTTGATCTCCTCAAGTTTGTCGGCGTTGAGCGCGTTCTGGGAGTCGGGATCGATCGGGATCGCCATTCCTCCCACCAGGAAGGTTTGCGGGTGCGGGTTCTTGGAGCCGAGGATCGCGTGGATCTTGATGACGTCCTTTTGCCACTCCAGCGCCTCCAGGTAGTGGGCGGTCGCCATCAGGTTCGCCTCGGGCGGCAGCTTGTAGGCGGGGTGGCCCCAGTAGGCGTTGGCGAAGGGGCCGAGCCGCCCCTTGTTGACGAAGGCCTTCACCTTGTCCTGCACCCCCTTGAAGTAGGTGGGGCTGTTGAGCGGCCAGTCGGAGATGGAGGCGGCGAGAGCGGCGGTCTTGCCGGGATCCGCCGAGAGCCCCGAGGTGATGTCCACCCAGTCGAGCGCGTGCAGGTGGTAGAAGTGGATCACGTGGTCCTGCACGTTCTGGATGCCGATGATGATGTTCCTGATCAGCTCGGCATTGGGTGGGACCTTGATGTTGAGGGCGTTCTCCACGGCGCGGATGGAGGCGATGGAGTGCACGGTCGTGCAGACGCCGCAAAAGCGCTGGGTGAAGTACCAGGCGTCCCTCGGGTCGCGCCCCTTGAGGATGGTCTCGATGCCGCGGAACATGGTGGAACTGCTCCAGGCGTCCGAAATCTTGCCGCCGTCCAGGGCCGCCTCTATGCGCAGGTGCCCCTCAATCCTGGTGATCGGGTCGATAACGATCTTGGTCATCTATTTGTCCTCCTTGGCGCCTTCGGAAGTGTCACCCTTGCGGAGCGCGCTCACCACGCCGTGGGCCGCGAAGGCCGCCGCTGTCGCCGCCGCGATCCCGATGCCGATCTTGTCCGCGGTGCTCTCGATCCCGAAGCCCGGGACGTTCGGGAGCCTGCGGTACAGGGGGGTCATGGTGTCCCAGAACTGCGGCTGCGAGCAGCCGGCGCAGCCGTGCCCGGAGGCGACCGGCCAGGAGGTTTTCTCGTTGAACTTTTGGGTGGGGCAGTTGTGGTAGGTTTCCGGACCCTTGCACCCCATCTTGTAGAGGCAGTGCCCTTTGGCGTGGGCCGTGTCGCCCCAGCTCTCCACGTACTGGCCGGCGTCGAAGTGGGCGCGCCGCTCGCAGTTGTCGTGGATCCTTTTGCCGTAGGCGAAGAGCGGGCGCCCCAGGCTGTCGACCGCGGGAAGCTTGTTGAAGACCAGGAAGTGGACGACCGTCGCCGTCAGGTTGTCGGCGTTGAGCGGGCAGCCCGGCAGGTTCAGCACGGTGGCGCCGGGGACCGCCTCCTTCACCCCGACTGCCCCGGTCGGGTTGGGGCGCGCCGCGGGGATGCCGCCGTATGAGGCGCAGGTGCCGACCGCGACCGTGGCGAGCGCTCCCCCGCACACCTCTCGGGCGATGTCGAGCGCCGTTCTCCCCGCCACGCAGCAGTAGACCCCGCCGTCCTTCATCGGGATGGATCCCTCCACGATCGCGATGTACTTCCCCTTCTGCTCCCGGACCACCTTGGCGAGCGCCTCCTCCGCCTGGAAGCCGGCCGCGGCCATGACGGTCTCGTGGTAGTCCACCGAGAGGATGTCCAGGATGAGCTCGGCGACCGTCGGGTTTGCCGAGCGCAAGAGCGCCTCCGTGTCCCCCGCGCAGTCCTGGAACTCGAGCCAGACCAGGGTCGGGCGCTTTACCTCGTCAAGCGCCTGGGCTATGCGCGGGGTGAAGCTCACCGGGAGCGCCAGGGCCGCGGAGATGGTGGAGCAGAACTTCATGAAGTCCCGGCGCGAGACCCCCTTTTGCTCCAGAATCCGCGAAACGCTAAAATCTTGTTCTAAACTATCATCCGTCCCGTCCCTGCGCGAGTCTCCCATCGGCGACCCCTCCTTTATTCGAAGAATGCGAACCCTTTGCCTGCTTGGCAATAGGAGTGAATGGCATAGCGGGATAGATGTTTTGCTGCAGGGAAGTTGTGGATAACACCGTTTTACAACAATTTGTTGTCTTGTCAAGAGAAACTTTAGAAGCCTTTCAGGTGGAGCAGAAAAAAGAGGACCCCGTAATCAAACGGGGTCCTCTTGATGATAGCCTGCCGTAGCTGCAGGATGATTTATAGCCAGTTGCTGCCCGGTGGCGGATCTTCGGCGCGCTAGCGCAGTAGGCAAGCCGAGGCGGCCTTTTAGATCATTTCGCAGTCGTCCTCTTCCCAGCTGTCCAGGGAGCCGTCCGGCAGTTCCACCTGGACGGTGTCCCCCTCGATGGTGCAGCCGTAGGAAAGGCCGATCTCCCCGGATTTGCGGTTCTTTACCTGGACCCTCTCGCCTTTGCGTTCCGTCGTGTCGCAGATCTCTGAATGGATGCCTTTCATGATCACACCTCGCACTAGAGTTTAATTGGTTAAATCATATCAGGGGGAAACGGTTTATGCAACCGCGCGCCGGCTGAAAAGGCGAGCGGGCGAAAGGAGGGCACTTACAGCACCCCCGCAATCTCCGGCGTGACGCCCGACTTGAACTGCTCGAAGTTATGCCGGAACATCTCCACCAACCTGCGCGCGGTCGCGTCGTAGGCCCCCTTGTCGAACCAGGCGTTCCGCGGGTTGAGCACCTCCTTATCCACCCCCGGACAGGCCGTGGGGATGCTGAGACCGAAGGCGGAGTCCTTTTCGAACTGTCCGGCGCTCAGGGTGCCGTCCAGCGCCGCGTTGACCAGGGCGCGCGAGTAGCTGATCTTCATGCGGCTCCCGACTCCGGGGCCGCCCCCGCTCCAGCCGGTGTTGACCAGCCAGCAGTTCACCTTTTGGGAGCCGATCTTCTGCCCCAGGAGTTCCGCGTAGACCGAGGGGCGCAGCGCCATGAAGGGGGCGCCGAAGCAGGTGGAGAAGGTCGCCTGCGGCTCGGTGACGCCGGCCTCGGTGCCGGCCACCTTGGCGGTGTAGCCGGAGAGAAAATGGTACATCGCCTGCTCGGGGGTGAGGCGCGCGATGGGAGGAAGCACCCCGAAGGCGTCGCAGGTGAGCATGATGACGTTGGTCGGGTGACTGCCGACCCCTGTGGGGACGATATTCGGGATATGGGTGATCGGGTAGGAGGCCCGGGTGTTCTCCGTGAAGGAGGCGTCGTCCAGGTCTATCCTGCGGGAGATGGTGTCGATCGCCACGTTCTCCAGGATGGTGCCGAACTTCCGGGTGCACTGGAAAATCTCGGGCTCGGACTCGCTGGAGAGGTTGATGATCTTCGCGTAACACCCCCCCTCGAAGTTGAATACCCCCTTGTCGTCCCAGCCGTGCTCGTCGTCGCCGATCAGAAGGCGGTTGGGCGCGGCCGAGAGGGTGGTCTTGCCGGTTCCCGACAGGCCGAAGAACACCGCCACCTCGCCGTTGGGGGCGCTGTTGGCCGAGCAGTGCATGGACATGACCTTTTTCTGGGGCAGCAGGTAGTTGAGCACCGTGAAGATGGACTTCTTGATCTCGCCGGCATAGCTGGTGCCGCCGATGATGACGAGCTTGCGGGCGAAGTTGATGATGATGAACGCCTCGGAGTTGGTGCCGTCGTTCTTCGGGACGGAGTGGAAGGCGGGGAGGTCGATGACGGTGAACTGGGTCTTGTGCGCCCGCAGCTCATCCGGGGTGGCGCGGATGAACATGTTGCGCGCGAACAGCGAGTGCCAGGCGCGCTCGGTGATGATGCGCACCGGGAGCTTGTGCTCGGGGCTCGCGCCGGCGAAGCAGTCCTGCACGAACAGGTCGCGCCCCTGCAGGTACGCGGTCATTCTCTTGTAGAGGGCGTCGAACTTTTCCGGGTCGAAGGGGCGGTTCACCTTGCCCCAGTTGATCTGGTCGTGGCTCCCCGGCTCGTCCACGATGAACTTCTCGTTGGCGGCGCGCCCGGTGTAGTGACCGGTCTTTACCGCCAGGGCGCCCATGTGGGAGATGAGCCCCTCGCCCCTTTTGACGATCTGCTCGTAGAGCACGGCGGTCGGGGAGGTCCAGTAGATCAGGTTCGCGTTCGAGATGCCATGCTCTTCCAGTCCGGTTCCGCGGGTGATGTCATTGAGTTTCACGGGTTTCTCCTTGTCCTGGGTGTTCTGCGAGCGTTTTGGTCTGGTCCCCCCTATGGAATAGGGGGGAAGCTGAACGTAGTGAAGCAGGGGGGTGCTTTCGCCGGCAGAGAGACCCCCCTGTCTCGCTGCGCGAGCCTTCCCCCCTACTTCGCAGGGGGGACACAGCTAAAGTCCCCTCGTTGACGTAATGGCCGTGGCCCTGGTCCTCCCTTGAAAAGAGGAGGGAGAGTCCCAAGAATAGCAGGCGCCAATGGAATTGCAACGGTGCCTCCTGAACGCAAAAAGGCCCCGGTTTTGGAACCGGGGCCTTTCCTTGCTGAGCCAGCTATTCAATCAATGAAACACAGTACGCTTAGTCGTTGTAGCCGTCATCCTCGGGCGTCGGGGTGAACTGCTCCCAATGCTCGGGCGAGCGCCAGAGACCCGAGAGGATGAGCTCGCGGATATGGAGGAACTCCTTGGGGAGACGGTCGTACATCTTCACGAACAGTTCCTCGTGGGAAAGGATTTCTTCTTTCCATACGTCGCGATCGATCGACATGAGCTCCTTGAACTGGTCGCGGCTCACATCGTCCAGGCCGGTCCAGTCCAGTGCCTCGTAGCGCGGCATCCAGCCAAGGGGGCTTTCCACTGCGGCCCCTGCACTGTGACCCTGGGCGCGCTCTACGATCCACTTCAGGATGCGCATGTTGTCACCAAAGCCCGGCCAGAGGAACTTGCCGTCGGCGTCCTTGCGGAACCAGTTGACGGAGAAGATGCGCGGCGGGTTCGGGGTGGTGCGCCCGATCTGCAGCCAGTGGTTGAAGTAGTCGGCCATGTGGTAGCCGGCAAACGGAAGCATCGCGAACGGGTCGCGGCGCACGTTGCCGATGGAACCGGTCGCGGCTGCGGTCGTCTCGCTTCCCATGGTGGCGGCGAGGTAGACGCCGTAGCTCCAGTTGAATGCCTGGTACACCAGCGGGATCACGTTGTTGCGGCGGCCGCCGAAGACAAAGGCGCGCATCGGCACCCCTTTGGGGTTTTCCCACTCGGGGTCGATGGAAGGGCACTGGCTGGCCGGGGAGGTGAAGCGGGAGTTCGGGTGCGCGGCGTTGCGGCCGCACCCTTTGGTCCACTCCTTGCCCTGCCAGTCGGTGCACTTCTCCGGAGTGTAGTCCATCCCTTCCCACCAGACGTCGCCGTCCTCGGTGAGCGCCACGTTGGTGAAGATGGAGTTCTTGGCGCAGGAGTGCATCGCGTTGGGGTTGGACTTGTAGGAGGTACCGGGGGCCACGCCGAAGAAGCCCGCTTCCGGGTTGATGGCGTAGAGCTGGCCGTCGGGGCCGGGCTTGATCCAGGCGATGTCGTCGCCCACGGTGGAAACCTTCCACCCTTCCTTCTGGAAGTGTTCGGGCGGCACCAGCATGGAGAGGTTGGTCTTGCCGCAGGCGCTCGGGAAGGCGGCGCCCAGGTAGGTCTTCTCGCCCTTGGGGTCTTCGATGCCGAGGATCAGCATGTGCTCAGCCAGCCACCCCTCGTCCTTGGCGATCTTGGAGGCGATGCGCAGCGCCAGGCACTTCTTGCCCAGGAGCGCGTTGCCGCCGTAGCCGGAGCCGTAGGACCAGATGGAGCGCTCCTCCGGGAAGTGGACGATGTACTTTTCCTTGTTGCAGGGCCAGGCGACATCCTTCTGGCCCGGCTGGAGCGGTGCGCCGATGGAGTGCAGGCAGGGGACGAACTCGCCGCTCTCGCCCAGCACGTCGACGACTTTCTGGCCCATGCGGGTCATGATCTTCATGTTGACCGCGACATACGGGGAGTCGGAGATTTCCACGCCGATCTTGGCGATGTTGGAGCCTAAGGGGCCCATGCTGAAGGGGATCACGTACATGGTGCGACCCTTCATGCAACCCTTGAACAGCCCGTTCAGAGTCTTCTTCATCTCCTTGGGGGGCATCCAGTTGTTGGTCGGCCCTGCATCAGCCTTGGCGAGGCTGCAGATGAAGGTGCGGTCCTCGACGCGCGCCACGTCGCCGGGGTCGGACCAGGCGAGGTAGCTGTTGGGACGCTTTTCCTGGTTCAGTTTCTGGAAGGTTCCGCTCTTGACCAGCAGGTTGCAGAGACTGTCGTACTCTTCCTGAGTGCCGTCGCACCAGTGAATGTCGGCGGGTTCGCACAATGCCGAGACTTCCTTGACCCACTCCACAAGCTGCTTGTTCTTTACCTCGTAACTCATACCCACTTCCTCCTTGTGTTGTTAGGATTCCATATGCATTCCAAACTCTGTTCAGCTGACCTTCCGTCTCTCTATGCTACTAGGTGTATCGGCATGCTACCAAAGACATGCCTGGCCTTGGGCTCCATCCAGCTGGCGAAGTCCCGTGGCAGAAAAAGCCGACTGCCCAGGGTTGCCCGGCGCATCAACTGGCCCGGGGGGCCTGGTTTTCCGGCTTCTCGTTATCCAATCAGCAGGTGCAGTTCGTAGGAGGGGCGAGTCTTTTTCTGATAGATCTCTGCGGGTGTTCCTTGTCTCGGTGCCGGGAGCCCGTTGGGCTGAGCGCGGCGAAAGCGGGAGAAGGTGACCAACACCCTGCAAATCTACATGAAAGGCAATCTCCGGCTACTTAGGTACTCTGTGTGCGGCTGGTTTCTACTGCAGGGGATTCGTAATGACATTGGACGTGGGATTGGTAGAACGCCGCTTGTGGAGAGCAGGAAGCTTACCCTTTGTGACGTTGTGCTCTGTGAAAAAACGTGCCGGATGCAGTCAGGCGGAGCGGGTTTGCCAGTCGCGCCACCGTGTATCTAAAGACCCATGCACGAGGTAATGTCACAGAGCGTCAGCCTTTTCCCCTCCCTGAGCCAAAAATTTTAATTATCACAAAGTAATCACAAGGTAACACAACGAGTTGGAAAATCAAGTGTAAATTATTACTATGCGTTTAATTGACACGTGGTCGCCATCTGTTAGACTTTTTGCCGGATGTGCCGTGGGACTGCGTTCGTCGGGAGCGCGCCGTTGCAGCACGTGCTGTCAGCCCGCCGTTGTGACCGCCACAAGTAGCTTTCATGTTGGCCGGAAGTTCGCAGCGCCCATGGTGGATTCCGGGTGGTCGGCCAATCGCAATAAGCTGCACAACAGAAAAAGGAGGAGAGTCAATGGAGCCCTATATCTGCACCGTCTGCCAGTATGTCTACGACCCGAACGTGGGTGACCCGGACAACGGTATTCCGCCCGGAACGCCCTTTGCCGACCTGCCGGAGGACTGGGTCTGTCCGGTGTGCGGTGTTGGCAAAGACGCCTTCGAGCCGGAGTAGGCGGTGAGACAGGTCCAGTTTCCAGGAAGGGCGAATGAGGTTCATTCGCCCTTCCTTTTTTGTAGCTGATCAGCACAATTCTGCTAAGTTCAACTGTTTCACAAGCTCCCCCTCGCCCTCCGGGAGAGGGGATAAGGCTCTTCAACGACGTAACGACTCGACGACTTAACGACTCGACGGTTCTTCCCTCACAGTTCCTTCAGGATCTCCGCCATCACTGCCGTGATTCCCTTCAGGTCCTCAAGCTTCATGTCGCCCATGTGGGCTACCCGGAAGGTCTTCCCCTTTATCTTGCCGTAACCGTCGTCGAAGGCGTAGCCGCGCTCGCCGAGGCTTTTCTTGAGCTGCGCCAGATCGGCGCCCCGCTCGTTGGTGGCGCAGGTGAGGGTGACCGAGCGGTAGGCGGGCGCGGCCAGAAGTCCGAAGCCCTGCTCCTGCACCCAGCCCCTCATGAACTGCGCCATGTCGAGGTGGCGCTGCCAGCGCGTTTCCAGCCCTTCCGCGAAGATCCGGTCCAGCTGCAGGTCCAGGGCGTAGATGAGCGAGATGCAGGGGGTGGACGGCGTGTTGTCCTTCTCGTCGGCGGCGGCGAACTCCAGGAAGTCGAAGTAGTAGCCGCGCCCCGGCACGCCCTTGGCCCGCTCCAGCGCGCGCTCGCTCGCGCTGAAGACCGCGAGCCCCGGCGGCAGGGCGAGGGCCTTTTGCACCCCGAAGATGCAGCAGTCGATGCCGAGTTCCGCGACCGGGATCTTGAGCGCGCTCATGGAGGAGACCGTGTCGACGATGGAGAGCACCTCGGGGTATCTCCTGAGCACCTCGGCGATCTCGGGCAGGGGCGACATGACCCCCGTGGAGGTCTCGTTGTGGATCAGCGTCATGGTGTCGTACTTGCCGGTGGCGAGGGTCGCCTCCACCAGTTCCGGGGTGATCGCCTCGCCCCAGGGGACCTTGATGGCGTCGGCTTCCTTGCCGCAGGAAAGCGTCACGCCGTGCCACTTGTCGGAGAAGGCGCCGTTGCAGAAGTTCGCGCAGCGCTTGGACACCAGGTTCCTGACCGCGCCCTCCATGACGCCGAAGGCGCTGGAGGTGGCGAGGAAGACCCGGTCCTCGGTGAACATGAGCCGCTTCAGCTTGTCGGTGACCCCTTTGTGCAGGCGCGCGTATTCGGGCATGCGGTGCCCGATCATCGGCGTCGCCATGGCGTTCAGTATTTCCGGGCTGACCTCGATGGGCCCCGGGATGAACAGCTTCTTGTGCATGGTGGCTGGCTCCGTTTTGTGAGATTGGCCCGCGGCAGACGGCAGGTGGGGTTGCAGGATGGGGTGCCTGCTGCAGGCGGATATTAAAAGTATCAGATGGCGGGTGCGATGTCAATTGCCCCCTGGCGCGGAAACCCTGCTGCATCAAGCTTGCGTGGTTTCCTCATAGAGATGGTGCGGCAGGCAATCTCGTGCTATCTCATTTCAGGCCTGCCCAATCAGGAGACGCCTTGCGGGTGCTGCTGCCATGACTTTCGCTGCCAGCCTCAACCCGGCACGGCACAACTTCAGGCGGGGTGGCCTGCCGCTCCTGTGGTAGCGCCTGCGCCGCGCTTGAAGCGGGAACTGGCGCCGGAAAACGTCCTGCCAAATGGTGGGCCGCTGTCGATAGTCCCTGACTGTTTCCAGTCGGGAAAGCAGATCTGGCAGATGCCGCCGGGTGCCGTTGCAGTATTTGGCCAAGCTGTGCCTGAGGCGCCGGCAGATTAGGCTCCGGTCACGTTATGCGCCGGTCCGTAGTTACTTGCGTATTGTGCTGCAAAATGTTACACATACAGGTTAGCAGTCAAATAACCAAGGAAAGAAAATGCCCATTATTTAGTAGCTTATATTTATCGCATTTTCACGCTGGAAAACAATGAAACCAATTATTGCCATCGTCGGGCGGCCCAACGTCGGGAAGTCGACCCTATTCAACAGGCTGGTCGGGCGCCGCAAGGCGATGGTCGACGATATGCCGGGCGTCACCCGGGACAGAAACTACGCCGAGGTGAAGCGCTTTGACGTCCCCTTCATCCTGGTGGACACCGGCGGCTTCGAGCCGGAAACCAGCGACAAGCTGCTGCAGCAGATGCGCGAGCAGTCACGCTTTGCCATGGACGAGGCGGACCTGATCCTCTTCGTCATGGACGCGCGCGACGGGCTCACCCCCGCCGACAGCGAGGTCGTGGAGATGCTGCGGCGCATCAACAAGCCGGTCTTCTACATCATCAACAAGGTGGACGGCGAGAGCCAGGAGTCGGCGACCGGGGACTTCTACTCGCTCGGCATAGACCATGTCTACACCGTCTCCGCCGAGCACAACCGCGGCATCGGCGACCTGATGGACGAGGTGCTGGCGGCGGTCCCCCAGGACGCGGCCAGCGAGGTCGAGGAGGACGTGACACGGGTCGCCGTGGTCGGCCGCCCCAACGTCGGCAAGTCCACCCTGGTGAACCGGCTGCTCGGCTTCGAGCGCGTGGTGGCGAATCCGACCGCGGGAACCACCCGGGACGCGGTCGACACCCGCTTCACCGTCAACAAGAAGCCCTACGTCCTGATCGACACCGCCGGGATCCGGCGCAAGGGGAAGACCGTCGAGAAGGTGGAGAAATACTCCGTCATGGACGCCCTGCGGAGCATCGAGCGGGCCGACGTGGTGCTGATCGTGCTCTCCGCCGAGGACGGGGTCACCGAGCAGGACTCCAAGATCGCCGGCTACGCCTACGAGGCGGGCCGCGGCTGCATCTTCGTGGTCAACAAGTGGGACACCCTCACCAAGGACAACGCCTCGGTGGCCAAGTTCACCGACGAGATCCGGCGCTGCTTCAAGTACCTCCCCTTCGCCCCGATCCTGTTCATCTCGGCCACCACCGGCCAGCGCACCGGCAAGATCATTGCCGAGGTCGACCTGGTCATGGAGCAGTTCTGCAAGCGCGTCATCACCGCCGACCTGAACCGGGTGTTCACCCAGGCGATCGAGGAAAACCACGCGCCACTGGATCAGGGCAAGCGGGTGAAGTTCTATTTCGCGACCCAGGTTGGGATCAAGCCCCCCTCCTTTGTCATTTTCACCAATCGCCCGGAAGGAATCTATTTTTCCTATGAGCGATACATCATGAACAAATTCAGAGAGGCGTTCGGCTTTAACGGGACTCCTATCAAGCTCATTTTCCGAGGCAGAGACAAGAAAGATAGCTAAATCATTCTTTACTTGAATGGTACGATGGTTTAGTATGATGAGAATTCGGCGCCCATCCCCCACATGAGAGAGCTGCAACCATGAGTCTAGTCGGCAATTTGGAAGACCTCGGACTTGGTGAGATCCTGCAGATCGTCAGTCTGAGCCGGAGATCCGGCGTGCTCTCCCTCGCGAGCCGGGGGCGGGAGGCGCGGATCATTTTCCAAACCGGCCAGGTGATCCGGGCCAGTTCGACGACCTTTCAGCAAAATCTGGGGGAGGTGCTGATCCAGAAAGGGGTCATCGACCTGACCATCCTGAAGCGCGCCCTGAGCATCCAGGCGGACGAGGGGTACAGCCAGCTTTTGGGCAGCATCATGATCGACCGCTTCGAGGTCAGCGCGGACGCGATCGAGGCCGTGGTGAGGGAGCAGATCGAGAACGTGGTCTACTCCCTTTTTGCCTGGGCCGAGGGGACCTTCGAGTTCGAGCTGCAGGACATCGCCATGGGGGACGCCGCCCGGCTCGACCCGGTCCAGTTCATGCTGAACCAGGGGCTCAATCCGCAGTACCTTGCCATGGAGGGGTCGCGGATCATCGACGAGAGACGCCACCGGGGCGAAGCGGACGAGGACGACCTGCCGCCCGCGCCCCAGCCGGAGCCCTCGCTCGACCTCGCCTTCGATCTGCTGCAGCAAGGCGTGCCCCCCGCTTCGGAAGCAAAACAACCCCCCAAAAAAGCAGCAGCCCCGGTCCAGCCGGCAGCCCCGGGTAGCGCGCCCGCGCCGCGCCACGGGCGGCCGCTCGTGCTGGTGGACGACGACCCGGCAACCCTTGAGGCGCTCACCGCGCTCCTGGAGGCGCAGGGCTACCAGGTCGACCCCATCGAGCGGGCCGAGGACGCCCTGATCCGGGTGGACTGCCTGTTCCGCGATGGCATCCGCCCGACGGTCGTGGTGGACCTGATCATGCCGAGGATGGACGGCACCGGCATACTGGGCGGGCTCGAACTGATGGAGCTGGTGCGTAACAACTTCCCCGACCTGCCGCTTCTGGCACTGAGCGACTTCCGCAACGAAGACGCCCAGCGCAAGGCGCGCGGCATGGGGGTCCCGGTCATCATGAAGCCGCTTAAGGGGGAGCTCTCCGAGGGGATTCCCGCCTTCAAGCCGAGCCTCATGGCGGGGCTTGCCAGGGTGGAGGCGGACGGCGGCGGGCTGACCCTTTCCCGGGTGAACATAGGGGACGAGCTACGCCTGGAGATGGGCGAGGAGCCGGCCCTCTCCGTCAACCCCATCAACCAGAGCATCGGCATCTCGCAGTTGCGCGGCATGCTGGAGGAGCTCAACAACCCTTCGCTTGGGGGTGAGATCATCCTCCTGGTGCTGCGTTTCGCCGCCGAGTTCATGAACCGGGCGGTGGTGCTCCTGGTGAAGAAGGACGCCATCCAGGGCCTCGGGCAGTTCGGCGTAGAGGACCGGGACGGCAGCGCCGATGCCCGGATCAGGAACATCAGGATTCCCCGGGGGGAGGCGTCGCTCTTCGCCCCGGTGCTGGAGACCCGATATCCCCTCAAGGGGGAGGTCGACGATTCCCGATGGAGCAATTTTTTTCTCGGCCAGCTCGGCGATGCCCGTCCCATGGAGATCTTCGTGGGGCCCATCGTGAGCGAGGGGAAGGTCGTGGCGGTGCTTTACGGCGACAACATCCCGGAGGACAAGCCGATTGGCGACACCGACTCGCTGGAGATTTTCCTGAGCCAGGCCGGTATCGCCATGGAGAAGGCCCTGCTGCAGCGCAGGCTGCAGGATCAGGTGAGGGGGGGTAGCTAAACGTGAAGAGGATACTGATAGCGGAAGATTCCAATACCATGCGCTCTATGCTGGTCTCGACCATAGACGCCTTGGAGAGGTTCACCATCGTGGAGGCGGCCAGCGGCTTCGAGGCGCTGCGCCTGCTGCCGCGCGAGCAGGTGGACTTGATCATCACCGACATCAACATGCCGGACATAAACGGGCTGGAGCTGATCAGCTACGTGCGCAACAACCCGAACTACCAGCAGATCCCGCTGTTCATCGTCTCCACCGAGAGCGGCGACAAGGACCTGGAGAAGGGTCTCGCCCTGGGCGCCAACGAGTACCTGGTAAAGCCGTTCGATCCGCAGCGCCTGCAGGAGCTGATCTGCCAGTATCTGGACTAAACCGGTTCTACGTTCTATGTTCTACGTTCTACGTTTGAACCTGACGGCAAACCGTTCAACTTCTCCTCGTGGCAATTTAGAACCTATTGGATTTGGAACGCGAACAGTTTCTGGTGGGTGGTAACTTAGAACCTAGAACATAGAACTTAGAACGGTTTTCAAGAGAGACTTTATGAGCGTTGAGGAAAGCATGGGGAAGGCGGTCAAGGACTTCCTGGCCGAGGCCGAGGAGATCCTGGACCAGCTGAGCCTGGACCTGGTGGCGCTGTCGGACTGCGCGGACGGCGGCGAGTGCAGCCCGGACCTGGTTAACTCGGTGTTCCGTGCGGCCCACTCTCTAAAGGGACTGGCCGGCATGTTCGGCTTCTCCGAGATCGCGGAGCTGGGGCACCACCTGGAAAACCTGCTGGACGCCCTGCGGCTCGGCAAGGTCGAGCTGGACCAGGCCGTGGTGAGCTCCCTCTTCGAGGCGACCGAACTGCTCGGCACCCTGGTCAGGAACGCCGGCGAGACGGGCGGCGAGCCGGTCGACCTTTCCGGCGTCATGCAGCGCATCAACGACTGCCTGGTCCGGGAGCCCAAGAAGGGTCCGGCTTCGCCGCTTTCCCGCCTGAACCTCCCGGAGCGGGTGCTCAACTCCATGACGGAGTACGAAGAGCACCGGCTGCTGGAAAACGTGAAGAAGGGGCGCCGCATCTACTCGATCCGGGTCTCGCTGCTGCTCTCCAACTTCGACTCGGAGCTCATGGAGCTCACCGAGCAGTTAAAGCAGGTGGGCGAGGTGATCAGCACGCTCCCCTCCGCCTCCGGTGGCCTGGAGGCGGGGATCGATTTCGAGATCCTGTTCGGAAGCGACCTGAACACGCCCGAGCTCGCCGCCCTGGTGGAGCGGGAACACCTGAGCGTGAACCGGCTGGGCGAGGAGGCGGAGCTGCCGGCACTTCTGGAGGACGATTTCCACCCGCAGCTCCAGGTGGAGGGGGCGGTCACCGCCAAGAGCATGAGCCGCACCGTTCGGGTGGACATCGGCAAGCTGGACCAGTTGATGAACATCGTCGGCGAGCTGGTGCTCTCCCACTCCATGATCAGCGAGGTCGCGGCCCGCATGCGGCGCGACGGCTACCTGACCCCGGCGCTGGAGCTCGGCAAGGCAGCCAAGGGGCTGGAGAAGAAGCTATCCGAATTGCAGAAGGGGGTCATGGAGATCCGGATGATCCCGGTGGGGCAGCTCTTCGAGAAGATGGCCCGCATCGTCCGGAAGATCTCCCGGGAGCAGAGTAAGAAGGTAGAGCTGCGGCTTTTCGGCGCCGACACGGAGCTGGACAAGCTGATCATCGAGGACATCTCCGACCCGGTCATGCACATCGTCAGGAACGCCATCGACCACGGCATAGAGGCGCCGGAGGTCCGGGTCGCCCTGGGCAAGGACGAAAAGGGGACCATCACGCTCTCCTCCTTCCAGAAGGGGAACCACGTGGTGATCCAGGTCGACGACGACGGCGCCGGCATCGACATGGCCCGGGTGAAACAGAAGGCGCGCGAGATCGGAGTGCTCGGGGTGAGCGACGACGTGAGCGACCGCGAGGCGCTGGAGTACATCTTCCTGCCGGGTTTCTCCACGGCTCAGGCGGTGAGCGAGATCTCCGGCCGCGGCGTCGGCATGGACGTGGTGCGCACCAACATCGCCGCGCTCTCCGGCATGATCGACCTGGAGAACAGCCCGGGGCAGGGGACGCGGGTCACCATCACGCTCCCCATCACGCTCGCCATCATCAAGGCGCTCATCATCTCCGCGGCGGGGCGCACCTACGCGCTTCCCATCACCTCCGTTTTGGAGAGCATCCTGGTCGAGAAGGGCGAGATCAGGACCATCGAGCGCAAGGAAGTCATCCAGCTGCGCGAGGCCACCCTGCCGCTGCTGCGCCTGTCCGAGTTCTTCCAGCTCTCGGGGGCCGTGGAGTCGCCGGAGAGCTTCTATGTGGTGGTGGTGGGGCTCGCCGAGAAGCGGCTGGGGCTCGTGGTCGACGAGCTGATCGGCCAGCAGGACATCGTCATCAAGTCGATCGGCGAGACCTTCGCCGGTTTCAAGGGGATCTCGGGCGCCGCGGACCTCGGCGACCAGCGCACCATCCTGGTGCTGGACGTGGGGAGCGTCATCGGCGAGGCGACCCGGGGGAGTGCCTGATGTACAAGGCGTTTTACGGCCTACTGGAAAAGCCCTTCAGCAAGACCCCCGACCCCCGGTTTCTCTACATGAGCTCCGGGCACCGGGAGGCCCTGGCCCGGCTCGAGTACGCCATCGAGGAGAGCGAGCTGGCCCTGTTGACCGGGGAGATCGGCTGCGGCAAGACCACCATCTCGCGGGCGCTCATGGACCGGGCGGGCTCGCGCTACCACTTCCTGTTCGTCTTCAACCCGCGCCTGACCGCGGACGAGCTGTTGCGGGTGATCGCCTCCGGCCTCGAGGTCGGCAGCCCCTCGCTCAGGAAGGACCAGTTGCTCTCCGAGATCACCGGTGCCCTGTACCGGATGCACGGCGAGGGGAGGATCCCGGTCGTGGTGATAGACGAGGCCCAGCTTATACCGGACCGGGAACTCTTCGACGAACTGCGCCTGCTGACCAACTTCCAGCTCGACGACCGGAACCTGGTCAGCGTCATCATCATGGGACAGCCCGAACTGCGCGCCATGCTGGCCTCGCCGGTGTACGAGCCGTTCCGGCAGCGCATCGCGCTCAGCTTCCACCTGAGCCCGCTCTCGCTGGAGGAAACCCTGGAGTACCTCGATTTCCGGGTGATCGCCGCGGGAGGGGAGCCGGGGCTCTTCTCGCCGGATGCCGTGCAACGCATCTTCGAGTTATCCGGCGGTGTGCCGCGCCGCATCAACACCGTCGCGACCAACGCGCTTTTGATCGGGTTCGGCAGGGACGCCTCCTGGATCGACGCCAGCATCGTTTCCGAGTGCGCCGCGGAGATGAGCTAGGGATACACTGGACTCCACTTTTGTGCGGTGGGCGCAACGGCCATTACGTCAACATATTCAATCAGCATCAAACTCTCCCCCTCCCCTTGCGAGAGGGGGGCCTTAATAACGGCAGTGAGGATGGGCACCCCATGCCCAGCGGGCGGATGCCGCGGGCGGTCAGGTTCGAATAGAAGGTGGTACCAGGGAAATGAATCTCGCCGAAATCAGAAGAAAGGCTCAGGCCGAGCAGGTGCAGTCCCAAACGGGTCAAGCTCCCAGTCAGACCCCCACGGGTCAAGCTCCTGTGGCGGCCGCGGCTGCAGTTCCCCAATCCCAGCCGGCAGCACCGGCACAGCCTGAGCCGTCAGCGCAGCCCGCTCCGGCACCGACGTATGCACCTCCTGCGCCGGCAATGCCGTTGCGGCCAGAGACTGATCAAGAGTTCGACGTGATGGAGCGCTCGCTCGCCGCCCTCGAACCGGCCGGAGCCGGCGCCTGGGAGGATTCCCAGGAGATCCCGATCCTTCCGGAATGGGAGCCGCAGAACGGGTTCGATCCGGCGTCCGTCATCCTCAGGGGGCGGCAGTCCGCTGCCAGCCAGGAAGAGGTCGCCCGAGAGGCCGACCTGGCCGACCAAGCCGAAGCGGGGCTGGAGCTGCTCTGCTTCAAGGTGGCGTCCGAGGATTACGCCATCAGCATCATGGACATCAAGGAGATCATCAAGCCGCGCGAGGTGACCGAGGTGCCGAGGGTCCCCAACTTCGTGAAGGGGATACTCTCCCTGCGCGGCATCATCATCCCGGTCTTCGACATGCGACTGCGGCTCGGTCTCCCCGAAGGGACGCGCTCCGAGCGTGAGCGGGTCATCGTGGTGAAGCGCCAGGGCGGATATTGCGGCGTGCTGGTAGACCAGGTGGTGCAGGTAGTGAGGATCGCCGAGGCGGGAGTCGAAGCGCCGCCGGTGGTGCTTGAAGGGATCGACCGGGAATTCGTCCAGGGAATCGGGCGGGTGGCCGGACGCATGCTGATTCTGCTCGACATGGAGAAGGTACTCGATGTAAGCCTCCTTTAAGGGGGCGCTGGTTGGGGGCGCGCTATGAAAAAGAACAAAATCCTGGTGGTTGAGGACGAAGAAAGCCTCTTGAAGCTGGAGAGTATACTCTTCACCTCCAAGGGATATGCAGTGACGGGGGTCAGGGACGGCAAGAGCGCGCTGGAGGCGATTGCCTTGGAGCGGCCGGACCTCGTGGTCCTCGACATCATGCTTCCGGACCTGGACGGCTTCGAAATCTGCCGCGCCATCAAGGAGAACCCCGAGACCCGCTCCCTGCCGGTCATCATGCTGACCGCGAAGAAGAGCAGCCAGGACCTGGAACGGGGCAGGCTGGCAGGTGCGGACGCCTACATCACCAAACCTTTCAAGTCGGTGAAGGTCCTCGAGGTGATCGAGGGGCTCATCGGGTAGGCGCTTAGGCCTATGCTAATAAACGAAGTCACGATTCACGAAAACGGGCGAATCAATTATGAAACAGGATTTACAGGAGATACAGGTCGCCTGCCTGCGGATGGGAGACGGGCTCTACGCCGTCGACATCATGCGGATCAAGGAGATCATCCGGCTGCCGAAACTCTCGCCGTTGCCGCGCTCGCTCCCCTTTGTCGAGGGTGTCATCAACCTGCGCGGTTCCGTCATCCCGGTGGTGGATCTGAGGAAAAGGTTCGGGCTGCCGCCGGCCCCGAATCCGGAGAGCGCTCGGCTGCTGATCCTCGCCATCGCGGGGCAGCCGCTGGGGCTGGTGGTGGACGAGGTGACCGAGATGATCACGGTCGCCGTCCGGGACCTGAAGCCGCCTCCCCGCGGGGTGCGGGTGGTTGGCGGGGAATACCTGATAGGGCTTGCCCTGGTGCAGGATGTCCCGGTCCTGCTGCTCAACATCGATGCGCTGCTGACCTTTCGCGAAAAGGCGGAGCTTGGTATCATCGGCCCTGAGACGGGGCCTAACTCAAACAACAGAACGAGCGCCGCATGCTGATAGTTTGTCCCAACTGCAAGAATCGATTTGACATAGATGAGGTAAGTGCCACCCCCGAAAAGAAGCTGCGTTGCTCCTCCTGCAGGGCTGTGTTCCGGCTGGTGCGCAGGGCGGCAACTTCCGAGCAGGCCCCGGTGCAGGCTCCCGCGCAGGCGCTGACTGGTGCGGCGGCTCCGGGCGGTCGGGAAGACCGAACTGACCGGAGGACCGATCGGACCGATGCACTGGCCCCTGCGCGGCAGGTGGTACCCGTAGCACCGGCGCTGGCGGCGCCTGCGGCACCGCAAACAGCTGCAGCACCAGCAGCAGTGGCGGCACCGAAAACAGCTGCAGCACCAGCGGTAGTGGCGGCCTCAAGCATGGTCCGGGCTGCAGCCCCGGCTGACCTCAGCGTCTCGCCGCCTGCCGGCAGGATCAGGGTGGTGGTCGCCAACGAGAGCCTCCCCTTTTGCGATGCGGTCGCCAAAATCCTGGCGGACGAGCCGTTCGAGATCCTGATCTGCACCGACGGCAAGGAGGCGCTGGAAACTGTGGAGCGGGTCTGCCCGGAACTGCTGCTCTTGGATGTTGCGCTCCCCACCATGTTCGGCTTCGAGGTGTGCGAGCGGGTGCGGCAAAACCCGGCGCTCTCCGGGGTGAAAATCGTGCTGATCGCCTCCATCTATGACAAGACTCGCTACAAGAGGTCTCCGAACTCGCTGTACGGCGCGGACGACTATCTGGAGAAGCACCATATCCCGGACTCCCTGATCCCGATGATCTATCGCTTGGTCTCCGGGAGCGCGCCGCCGCCGACCTCCCCTTCCCCAAGCGAACTCGCGCTCCAGGAGAGAAGCCGCACGGAGATCCGGCAGGCCGAGGTGAGCCAGACCCAGGGCGAGCAGATGGGACGCCTGGACACCCGGCAGACGGAGCTCTCCGAGGCCCAGCTGAAGGCTCGTCGCCTGGCCCGGATCATCGTTTCGGACATCTCCCTGTACAGTCAGGCCAAGGTGGAACAGGGGGTGCGTGACGGCAATTTCTACGTCATCCTGGCCGACGACATCCGCGAAGGCGAGCTGCTTTACCGGCAGCGGGTGGCGGAATCGGTGCGGGAAACCAGCTCCTACCTGACGGACGCGTTTGAGGATCTCATCGCCAAGAAACGCGCGGAACTGCGCATTTAAAAGGAGAGGCCCCTGCAGAGTACTTTGGAAGAAATCTCAAGGCAACTCCGTGAGCCGGACGAGGAAGCGCGGCGAACCGCCGTCGTCGGACTGGCGCGCCAGCCGTTCGACCAGGCCATGGAACTTCTTTTCCTCGCCATGGGGGACCAGAGCTGGCGGGTCAGGAAGGACGCGGTCGCGGTCCTGCTATCGGCACAACCGCTGAGCGGCGCGGCTATCGAGGGGGTGATCGATCTGCTGCGCTCCGCCGACAACGCGGGGCTGCGCTCCTCCGCCGTCGAACTGCTGGAGCGCCTCGGCGCCAGCGCGGTGAACTCCTTGTGCGGGCACCTGGACGACCCGGACCACGACCTGCGGAAGTTCGTCATAGACATCCTGGGGAGCATCGGTTCCAGCTCCTGCCTGCCGCTGCTGGTCGCCGCCCTGGACGACTCCGACCCCAACGTGCGGGTGGCCGCTGCGGAAAACCTGGGGAAGATCGGCGACCCTTCTGCGCTGCCTCAGCTTTTGAAGGTGCTGGAGGGGGGCGATCTCTGGCTCAAGTTCACGGTGCTGGACGCGCTCTCGCTGATCGGCACCCCCGTGCCGCTGGAGGTGCTCACGCCGCTTCTGCAGGAGAACCTGCTGCGCCGTGCGATCTACGATTGTCTGGGCGCGCTGGGCGACGCTCAATGCCTGCCGCTTTTATTCAAGGGGGTGCAGGAGCACGCCCGTAACGCCCGCGAGGCCGCGGCCCTGGCGCTGATGCGGGTGCGCTCGCGCCTTGGCGAGGACGCGGCAGCCCTCCTGGTGGACCAGCCGCTGCGCGCTCTCAAGGGAAGCGCCGGGGTCGCCGGGCTGATCGCGTCCCTGGACGGCAACGACCCGGGAGTGCTGGAGGCTCTGACGCGCATCATCGGCATCATGGGCGAGGAGCTCGGGCTGCTCGGCGTGTCACGCCAGGAAAGGCTCCGAGGCAGCTGCCTGCGGGCCTTCCGGGGTATCGGGGAGGCGGCGCTGCCGCAGCTTTTGGCCCGATTCCCGGAGGCGCACGCCCCGGAGCGCACCTTCATAGCGCAGGTGATCGGTGACCTTTGTCTGACGCAGGGGGTTGATCTGGTTCGCGAAGGGCTCACGGACGACTCCCCGCAGCTGCGTAGCGCCTGCGCCACGGCGCTCGGCAAGCTGGCACCTCCCGGCGCGCCGGCCAGCATCGCGCGTTTCCTGGACGACCCCGCGGTCGAGGTGCGTGATGCCGCCCTGGAAGCGCTGCAGCGGCTGAGTGCTGCGGAGCCGGCCGAACTGGTACGGCTTTGCGCGGAACTCGCCCAGTCCCAAAGCCCCGAGAGAAGGCGCGACGCGGCTCTTCTGCTGGCGAGCCTGTCGGACGGAGACCGGCTTTCGCTTTTGGCCAAGGACGAGGACGCCTCGGTGCGCACGGCGGCTGTCGGCTCCCTGGCGCGGGTGAACCTGCCACAGGCCGTCGGGCACCTGGTCATGGCGCTGGTGGATGAGGAGCCGCAGGTGCGGGTTGCCGCGGCACTGGCCCTGGGCGAAGTGGGCGGCCCCGAGGTGCTGGAACCGCTACTGATCGCGCTTTCCGACAGCGATCCCTGGGTGCAGACCGCCTCCCTGAAGGGACTGGCGGCGCTGGGCGACCCGAGGGCGCTCCCCGGCGTGACCTCCCTGCTTTCCGGCGCACGCGGCCCCGTGCTGATCCAAGGTCTTACGACCCTGGCAGCCTTGGGCGACGGAGACCACCTGGCACTGGTGCGGGCCGCACTTTCCGACAGCGACGAGGAGGTGGTGCAGGCCGCCATCGGCATCCTGGCGGGCATCGGCAGCGACTGGATCGCCGGGCACCGCGACAGCCTGTTCAGCCACCCGCACTGGGGGGTGCGGCGCTGCTTCGCGCGCGCGCTGGCCGAGGCACTCGGACCGCAGGCGCTTCCTTATCTCCAGGAAGCCCTGGCAAAGGAGACGGACACGCTCGTCAAGGGCGAGATCGCCGGACTTCTGGGCAGGTTGAGCTGATGTTCGGCCTGGAACCGGAACTGCAGCTTACCGAGGAGGAGTTCCGCCTGATCAGGGACCTGATCTACAGTCACTGCGGGCTTTTCTTCGACAACGATAGCAAGTACCTGCTGGACAAGCGCCTGGTCAGACGGCTCGCCCATCACAACCTGCCGGGGTTCCGGGAGTATTACCAGTTCCTCAAGTACGACCGCAGGAAGGATGAGGAACTCTCCGACATCATGGATATCCTCACCACCAACGAGACCTACTTCTTCCGCGAGGGGTTCCAGCTCAAGGCGTTCACCGACGAGATCCTGCCCGAGCTCAAGGCCTTGAAGGAGCGGGAGCGCACCCTGCGCATCTGGAGCGCCGGTTGCTCCACCGGCGAGGAGCCCTACACCATCGCCATGCTGATGCTGGAGCAGAACCTGTTCCCTGGCTGGCGGATCGAGATCGTCGGAAGCGACATCAGTCAGAGGGTGGTCCAGCAAGCGCGCAAGGGGGTCTACGGCAAGTCCTCCTTCCGCTGCACCGAGGAGAAGTACCTGAAGCGCTTCTTCACGGAAACGGAAGGGGGGTACCGGATCTGCGACGAGGTGCGCGAACTGGTCTCCATCAACCACATGAACCTCTTCGATGCCAACCGTCTGGCCCTTTTGGGCAAGATGGATCTGATATTTTGCCGCAACGTGATAATCTATTTCGACCTCGACTCGAAAAAGCGGGTCATCGATACCTTCTATAACACGCTGCGCGGCGGGGGCTTCCTGCTGCTCGGGCACTCCGAGTCGCTCATGAACCTGACGACGGCTTTCGCCCTGAGGCATTTGAAAAACGACATGGTCTACCAGAAAACGGCTGCGACCTACGGGGGAGCGGCACCATGAGAAAGATACGGGTAGTCGTCGTCGACGATTCGGCCTACAACAGGCGAGCCATCACCAGGATGCTGGAGGAACTCCCCGGCGTGGAGGTGGTGGGGTATGCGACCAACGGCGAGGAGGGGATCCGGCGGGTCATCGACCTGACGCCGGACCTGGTGACGCTGGACCTGGAGATGCCGCGCATGGACGGCTTCACCATGTTGCGCATCCTGATGGCGAGCACGCCGGTCCCGGCCATCGTCATCAGTTCCACGAGCGGCGACGAGAAGGTGTTCAAGGCTCTGGAGCTCGGTGCGGTCGATTTCATCGCCAAGCCGACCAACATCATCTCCGACGAGCTTTTGAAGATACAGCAGGACCTGCACGAGAAGGTGCAGGCGGTCTTCAAGCTGAACATGGCGCGGGTGCAAAAGAGAAGCGAGCCGGCCCTGCCGGCGGTGGAGATACCGCTGGCACAGGCCGGGGGCGCCGCGACCATCGACCTGGTCGCCATCGGCTCCTCCACCGGCGGCCCCCCCGCGCTGCAGCGCATCTTCTCCGCGTTCAGCGAGGCGCTCCCCTTCGCCATCGCCGTATCCCAGCACATGCCGCCGGGATTCACCGCGACCTTTGCCGAGCGGCTGAACCGCAGCACCGGGTTCGAGGTCAGGGAGGCCAAGGACGGCGACGAGATGCTCCCCGGGCGGGCGCTGATTGCGCCGGGCGGCAAGAACCTGATCTTCGCCGTTTCGGGCGGCAAGGTGCTGGCGCGCGTGGTGCCGCCGGGGCCCAAAGACCGCTACGTCCCGTCGGTGGACGCCATGTTCGCGAGCCTCGCCGAGATCTACCGCGCCCGCATGCTGGCGGTCGTACTGACCGGCATGGGGAACGACGGCGCCAAGGGGGTGCGGGAGGCCAAGCGGCTGGGCGCCCAGGTGCTCGCCGAGAGCGAGGAGAGCGCGGTCGTGTTCGGCATGCCGCGCGAGGCGATAGCGACCGGCCTGGTGGACCGGGTGGCCCCCATAGACGCGATGGCGCGGGAGATCGTGTACCGCTGCGGCCTGATGCCGCGATTTGGATGATTAAACCTTGAAGTTCCGGAGAGCGTATGCAAAAGGATGATGAGCGGTTGGTACACAACAGGGGCGAAGAGTTCCTGCAGGTTTTCAAGAAGGGGGCCGAGTTCACCCAGGATCTGCTGCGGGAGAACGAGCGGCTCCGGTTCCGGGTGCTGGAGCTGGAGAAGCAGGAGGCCCCGGGGAGCGAGCCGCTGCCCGCAGTGGAGGTGAGGAAGCTCGCCGAGCGGATTGCGGACCTGGAGCACGAGAAACAGGAGATCCTGGACCGCATCAGGCAGGTTGAGGAGGAGAACCAGGACTTCGCCGCGCGCTACCTGGAGATCGAGGACGAGAACAACAACCTCGCGAACCTCTACATCGCGAGCTACCAGCTCCATTCGACGCTCGACTTCAAGGAGGTGCTCCAGATCATCACGGAGATCATCATCAACCTGATCGGCGCCGAGGAGTTCGCCATCATGCTCCTCGATGAGAAGAGCGACGAGATTCAGGCCGTGGCGACCGAGGGGGTGGAACGCGAGGAGATCCCCCACGTGCGGCTGGGCAAGGGGGTCATCGGGACGGTGGCCGAGAGCGGGGAGAGCTATTTCGTTTCCGACGTCGACGCCTATCAGCGCGACTTCGTGAACCCGATGGTCTGCATACCGCTCAAGATCAAGGAGCACGTGATCGGGGTGCTTTCCATCTACAAGCTGCTGATCCAGAAAAAAGAGTTTGCCCCCGTCGACTACGAGCTCTTCACGCTCTTGGCTGGGCACGCGGCCACGGCCATCTTCAGCTCCAGGCTGTACAGCGATTCGGAGCGCAAGCTGTCGACCATTCAGGGATTCATCGATCTCTTGACCAAATAATCAGTTATGCCATGGGGGGATATAGCTCAGATGTCAGAATACAACGTTTTGATAGTCGAGGACTCACCGACGATGAGACAACTCATCGCGTTTGCCCTTAAGAGGATTCGAGGGGTCAGGATAGTGGAAGCAAGCGACGGTGTCGACGGGCTGAAGAAGCTCTCCTCCGAGCGTTTCGACCTGATCCTCACAGACATCAACATGCCGATCATGGACGGGCTGAAGCTGGTGAGCCTGGTCCGTAACGACGCCAACTACCGGACCATCCCGATCGTGGTCATCACGACGGAGGGTGCGCAGGAGGACCGTGAGCGGGCGCTGGCGCTGGGGGCCAACGACTACATCACCAAGCCGATCCAGCCCACCAAGATCCTCGAGGTGGCGCGCACCCTTTTGAAGATAACCTAAAGGGACGGTCTGCAACCAGCAGTTTTGACGGACCCTGCTCCTTTTCCAAAGGAGTAGGGCTCCACGAATTTTCCCCCTTGCAAAGGGGGGCAGGGGGGATTTGCCTTTGATTTAAAAGCAAATTCCCCCCTCCCCCTTTTTGAGGGGGACTCTCATTACCAGCCTAAAAGTTTGCCGCCAGAATCGGCACGCGAAAAAAATAGAGATAGTCACGCGGCAGGAAACAGCCGCCGGAGGTGCATACATGGAAGAGAGATACAACCCCAAGGGTGTTGAGGATAAGTGGCAGGGTTTCTGGGCGGCGAACGAGAGCTTCAAGGCGGTCGAGAACCCCGACCGGAAGAAATACTACTTACTGGAAATGTTCCCCTACCCGTCGGGCAGGATTCACATGGGGCACGTCAGGAACTACTCGATCGGCGACGTCGTGGCGCGCTTCAAGAGGCTGCAGGGCTTCAACGTGCTGCACCCGATGGGATGGGACGCCTTCGGCATGCCTGCCGAGAACGCGGCGATCCAGAACAAGAGCCACCCGGCCAAGTGGACCTACGAGAACATCGACTACATGCGCGGCCAGCTGAAGCGGCTGGGACTTTCCTACGACTGGGCCCGCGAGCTCGCCACCTGCGACGTCGACTACTACAAGTGGGAGCAGCAGATCTTCCTGGAGATGTACAAAAAGGGGTTGGCCTACAAGAAGGTCTCCGCCGTCAACTGGTGCCCCAAGTGCGAGACGGTGCTCGCCAACGAGCAGGTCGAGGACGGCTGCTGCTGGCGCTGCGACTCCCTGGTCGCCCAGAAGGAGCTGGAGCAGTGGTCCTTCCGTATCACCGCCTACGCCCAGGAACTATTGGATGACACCTACAAGCTGACCGGCTGGCCCGAGCGCGTCCTCACCATGCAGAGAAACTGGATCGGGCGCTCCGTTGGCTGCGAGATCGAGTTTCCTCAGGAGGGGGGACGCTCCAAGATCAAGGTGTTCACCACCAGGCAGGACACCCTGTTCGGCGCCACCTTCATGTCGCTTGCCGCCGAGCACCCGCTGGCCCTGGAACTCGCGACCGACGCCCAGCGCCCGCAGGTGGAGGCGTTCATCGACAAGGTCCGGAAGACCGACCGCATCAAGCGTTCCGCCGAGGACCTGGAGAAGGAAGGGGTCTTCACCGGCTCCTACTGCATCAACCCGGTCACCAAGGCGAAGATGCCGATCTACCTCGCCAACTTCGTGCTGATGGACTACGGCACCGGCGCCGTCATGGCGGTGCCCACCCACGACCAGCGCGACTTCGAGTTCGCCCGCAAGTACGAATTGCCCATGCAGCTGGTGATCGCCCCCGAGGGGGAGGATCTGGATCCCGCGACCATGACCGAGGCCTTCACCGGCGAGGGGACCATGGTGCATTCCGGCCGCTTCGACGGCATGGCCAACACGGAGGCCAAGGAGGCGATCGCCGACTTCCTTGAGCAGGAAGGGATCGGCAAGAAGACCGTCAACTTCCGCCTGCGCGACTGGGGCATCTCGCGCCAGCGCTACTGGGGCAACCCCATTCCCGTCATCAACTGCGACCTGTGCGGCGTGGTCGCCGTACCGCTGGCCGATCTGCCGGTCGTGCTCCCGATGGACGCGGCCTTCACCGGCGAGGGTGGCAACCCGCTGGCGTCCGTCCCGAGCTTCGTGAACTGCAGCTGCCCGCAGTGCGGCGAGGCGGCCCGGCGCGAGACCGACACCATGGACACTTTCGTGCAGTCCTCCTGGTATTTCCTGCGCTACTGCTCCCCGAAATACCAGGGCGGCCCGCTGAACCGCGAGAAGGTCGAGGCCTGGATGCCGGTGGACCAGTACATCGGCGGCATCGAGCACGCGGTGCTGCACCTTTTGTACGCCCGCTTCTTCACCAAGGTGCTGCGCGACTTGGGCTACTGCAACGTCGACGAGCCGTTCTCCAACCTTTTGACCCAGGGGATGGTGATCAAGGACGGGGCGAAGATGAGTAAGTCCAAGGGGAACGTGGTCGACCCCAACGGGCTCATCGAGCGCTACGGCGCGGACACGGCGCGGCTCTTCTCGCTCTTCGCCGCTCCTCCCGAGAAGGACCTGGACTGGAGCGACCAGGGGGTCGACGGGAGCTACCGCTTCCTGAACCGCGTCTGGCGCCTGGTGTACGACGTGCTCCCCTCCATCAAGGGAGCCGGCCCCGCCGACCCCGAGAAGCTGAGCGTCGAGGGAAAGAACCTCAGGCGCGCGGTGCACAAGACCATCAAGAAGGTGACCGAGGACATCGACGGGCGCTTCCATTTCAACACCGCGATCGCTGCGGTCATGGAGCTGGTGAACGCCATCCAGGCCTTCGACCAGAAGGGGGCGCCGCAAAACGTTCCCGTGGTGCGCGAGGCGATCGAGTCGGTGGTGCGCCTGCTGGCGCCGTTCGTGCCGCACTTCGCCGAGGAGCTCTGGGCCGAACTGGGCCACGCCGAGAGCCTGGAAAAGGCGGGCTGGCCCGGCTACGACGCCGACGCCACCGTCGACGAGGAGCTGACCGTCGTGATCCAGGTTAACGGCAAGCTGAGAAGCAAGCTCACCGTCGCCCCCGACGCCCAGGAGGATGCGCTGAAGGCGGCGGCCCTGGCCGACGAGAAGGTGCAGGTGTTCACCGAGGGGAAAAGCGTCAAGAAGGTGATCTACGTCCCCGGCAAGCTGATCAACATCGTGGTAGGCTAGCATAAGCCTTTAGCGCCGTTGAGGTTTTAGTCCCCCCTATGAAGTAGGGGGGAAGCGGAACGCAGTGCAGCTGGGGGGTGCTTTAGAAGCGATCCCCTTGTCTCGCTTGCACGAGCCTTCTCCCCTGTCCCACAGGGGGGATCCTACGAATTCAGCCCCTCCGGTAAACGACAGTAAATACCCGGTAGCGGACGGGGCTTTTCCTGAGACAAACAAGAGGTCGTCCACGTGATGAGATTTTTAAGCGCCCTGTTTTTGTTCAGCCTGCTGTGCGGTTGCGGCTACCATACCGTGGCCGCGCGCGATCCGATCTCCGGGGCTAACGGGGTGAACGTCATCATGTTCGCCAACAAGAGCTATTCTCCCGGCGTGGAAGCGGTGCTGACGAGGGACCTGGTGGACGAGCTGGCGCTGCGCACCGGAGGCAAGGTGCTTTCCGGCGACCAGGCGCAGCTCGAGCTGACCGGCGCAGTGCTCTCCTACACGGGCGGCGCGGTTTCGTACACCTCCCTGGACGCGATCAGGGAGTACCAGCTGAGCATCAAGGTGGAAGCGGTCCTGCGCGAGCATGTTACCCAGAAGGTGCTCTGGAGGGGGGAGCTCGCCGAGGCGCAGGTCTATCCGGTGAATGCGAACCTCGCCCTGCAGCTGAACGCCGAAGAGGCGGCCGTCGCCAAGATCTGCCGCAGGCTCTCCGAAGATATCTGGCAGAAGATCGGCGAGCGTTTCTGAGGTAAAGAGGTAATTGGATGAAACCGGAAGATTTCAACAGATCGGTGGAAAACGGGGAGTTTGCTCCCCTTTATCTTTTGTGCGGCGACGAGCCGTATCTCGTGGAACGCGCGGTGAAGAAGCTGCTGGACCGGGCGGTTGACCCGGGGTTTCGCGACTTCAACCTGAACGTGTTCTACGGCAACGAATGCAAGGGGGACGAGGTGTTCTCCGCGGCGCAGACGCTCCCGATGTTCGCCGAGCTGCGGGTCGTCCTGGTGAAAAAGGGGGGCGATCTCTCCGCGGGAGCCATGGAGGTGCTGCTATCCTACCTGCAGGACCCCTGCCCCTCGACCTGCCTGATCCTGCAGGCGGAAAAGGTCGATGGCCGCAAGAAGTTCTTCGCCGAGTTCAAGAAGCGCGGCGAGGTCGTCGAGTTCAAGCGCCCCTACGAGAACCAGCTGGGGCCCTACGTGCGCGACGAGGTGCGGGCCGCCGGCAAGAAGATCGACGGCGCAGCCGCCGAACTCCTCGCCTACCTGGTCGGCAACAACCTGCAGGAGCTGGTCTCCCAGATCGAGAAGCTCTGCGTCTACTGCGGGAAAAAGGAAGTGATCGGGGTAGCCGATGTGAAGGCGATCGTGTCCGACACCAAGGTGGAGAGCGTCTTCGAGTTCACCGATGCCCTGGGCGCCAAGGACACCGGCCGCGCGCTGCGCATGCTGACCACCCTGCTCGGCGACGGCGAGGCGCCTTTGAAGATCCTGGGGGGCGTCGCGCGCCATTACCGGCAGCTCTGGCAGGTGCGGGAACTGTTGGACCGCAAGGTCCCCTCGGCGGACCTGGCCAAGGCCTCCGGGATCAACCCCTACTTTCTGAAGAAGGTGCTGGACCAGGCGCGCAACTACAAGGTGGGCGAGTTGCAGGTCGTCTTCGAGCGGATGCTTGACCTTGACCTGGCGTTCAAGTCGGGGGGGAGGGCGGACGCCCTCTTCGAGCGTTTCGTCATGGAGAGCTGCAAGAAGTAGTGAAAACTTACACCAACTCTCCCTCGCCCTCCGGGAGAGGGCTTGGCCGCCGTAGCCTTGGCGAAGGAGGGTAGGGGTGAGGGATTGGCCGGGGCGAGCTGCCAAGCTTTAGCCGCGGACAAGTCCATTAATGCCAAACCAAAGCAGAACAAAAAAAGGGAATCCCGGTTAAGGATTCCCTTTTTTAAATTGTCGTACGGTTCGACGCTGTTACTGAGCCAGAGTGTTAACCAGCTTGGTGAGGCGGGAAACGTTCCTGGAAGCATTCGAAGAGTGAATGATCCCTTTGGTTGCTGCGCCGTCGATGACCGGAATGGCAAGGGCAAGAGCGGCGCTGGCAGCTGCCTGATCCTTGGTTGCCACAGCTTCGCGGACGCGCTTTATGAAGGTACGCAGGGTGGAGCGAACGTGCTTGTTACGGTCCGTTCTCTTTTCCGTCTGCTTGATCCTTTTGATTGCCGATTTGTGATTTGCCAAACTGCACCTCCGTGTATTTTAAGTAGAGCCTTTGAGTTTTCGGAAAGTTAAACTTATACCACTCCGAAACGGAGGGTGTCAAGCGAAAAGACGGCGCCTCGGTAGAAAAAAGGAATCCCGTCGTTGAATCTGGGACAGTACCATTCTTCCTGCAGCATTTCCAGCAATTTCGTTCCTGCCTGCTAAAAACTTTCCGCCGCACCCGGTACGGCTGGCGTCGGCCCAGGTTTGGCTGGCGTCGGCCCAGGTCTGGTAGGGGCGCATCATCATGCGCCCGAGCTTAGCTGGGCCAGGATCCGGCTAACTCCACCGAGAACCGCCTAACTCCACCGAGAACCGCCTAACTCCACCGAGAACCGCCTAACTCCGCCGGCAACCGCCTAACTCCCGCCTTCACCCATCTCGAAGCCGCGGTCCAGCAGGGTCACCTCGGTCAGGTCGCCGGCAGAAAGCAGGGCGCCGGGAGCAAGCTTCAGCAGTGCGTTACTCTCGATAAGGGAGAGCAGGTTGGCCGAGCTCTGATTTCCCACCGGAGACACGCGATAGATACCGTCCTCAAGTGCGACGACGGCCCGGACCAGGTGGGGGCGCTCACCCTTGTTGCTGAACGGCTCCTTCGCATAGGCCTTGACCATCGGCCTGAACAGGCGCTGTTGTCCCATCATCTTGAGCAGGGCGGGGCGCACGAACTGCTCGAAGCCAACCATGGCGGCCACCGGATTGCCCGGCAGGGCAAACACCGGCTTGCCGTCCAGGACGGCGAAGGCGACCGGCTTCCCCGGCTTCATGTCCACCTTCCAAAACAGGATTTCCCCGCCCAGTTCCCGGATCGCCTCCTTGACGAAATCCTTGTCCCCGACCGAGACGCCACCGGTGGTGATCAGCAGGTCGCCAGCCAGGAGCGCCTTCCGGATGGTCCTTTTGGTCGCCTCGAAGTCGTCCGGCGCGATCCCGGAAAAGACCGGCTCGGCGCCCGCGTCGAGGACCTGCGCCGCGAGGCTTATGCTGTTGGAGTTGACGATCTTGCCCGGCGCCGGCGTCCCACCCAGGGGGAGCAGTTCGTCGCCGGTCGCCAAAATCGCGACACGAGCCCGCTGGTAGACCTGGACCGACGTCATCCCGAGCGAGGCCAGCATGCCGATCTCCTGGGGCCTGATCAGGGCGCGGTCCTGAACGACACAGTCGCCGCTCCGGACGTCCTCGCCGCGGCGCCGGATGTGGGAGCCCAGCTGCACCCGGTGGGTCAGGCGGATTCCCGTACCGTCCTCCTGCGCCTCCTCGATGGGCACCACGGTGTCGCATCCCGGCGGTACCGGCGCGCCGGTCATGATCCGCACGGCGGCCCCCGCGGGGACCGCTTCGCTGCGCGCAGTGCCAGCGGGGATGAAGCCGGCGACGGCCAGCCGGTCGCCCTGCAGCGACGCGTAGCTAAAGGCGTAGCCGTCCATGGCTGAGTTGTCCGAAAGCGGGATGTCCCACCCCGAGCGGACCTCGCCGCAGATGATGCGTCCCAGTCCCTGCAACAGAGGAAGTTCCTGGCACGGCAACGCCGCCGTCTGCTCCAGGATGATGCTCTGAGCTTCCTTGATACTGACCATATGTTCGTCACCTTTCCCGGCTGGAAGGCCTTGCCGGATGCTGGAGGGATGTCCTATCTGCACAGGCCCGCAAACCTGCAGTCCACGAATGCGTTCACCCCTTCCTGCAGGGCGTCGAAACCTTCCAATAGCTGCAGCGCCTCGGGCGTCAGGCAGGAGTTGCCCCCGCCGGCTCCGCCCTTCTGGCGGTTCACCAGGGGATAGCCCAGGCGCTTTTCCATGGCATCGAGGTAGGTCCAGGCCTTGCGGTAGGAAATCCCCATCTGCTTCGCCGCGGCGTTGATGGAGCCTGTAGCCTGAATCTGGCGCAGCAGCTGCTCGCGCCCCTGGCCAAAGACCGGCGCGCCGTCTATCTCAAGCCATACCTTGGAGCGCACCTGCAGCCGCGCGAACAATTCGCTCATGAGGTTCGCTCCTTTGCCAGCAGGTCGAAGTCGCCGGGTGTGTTGACGTTGATGAGCGACCTTCCCCCGTCGCTGAAGGGCGCCAGTTCCTGCATGCCGACGTATCTGGTGCGCAGCAGCGGGTAAAGGTCGTAGATCCGGAAGTTGCCGCTCTCCAGCATGTCGAGCATGGCGGGAAGTGCGCTTTTGGCGTAGACGGCGAAGAGCGGCTCGAAGGACTGTGCTGTCTCGGGGACGACGCAGTCGAAGCCGTCCTTGAGTGAGCAGAGGTAGCGCAGCAGCGCGGCGCTCGGGTAGGGCATGTCGCAGGAGGCGACGAAGACGTGCTGGTCCGTTGCGTGGTAAAGTCCCGTGTAGAGTCCGCCGAGCGCGCTACCCGGATAGATGTCCGGGATGGTCTTAAGCCCGTATCCCTCGAAGCGCCCCGCGTCGCCACCGGCCAGGAGGACCGTCGCAAAGCTACCCCGGAAGATGCCCAGCACCTTTTCGAAAAGAGGAGCTCCGTCCCAGGGGAGAAACGCCTTGTCCCGCCCCATGCGCCGGCTTTTCCCTCCGACCAGGATGACTCCCGTTACGTCGGGTATCAGCGTTGTTTCCATGAGCCACCGTGTCCATTGATTATGCCGTCAGCTGAATTCCGATTCTTTATACCAAATGTGCATAACGCAGGCAAGGCTCATTGTCACCAGTTGAAAATTATTTAGTACTACTTTGCCGTAATGCCCTAACCGCGCAGGAGGCGGAAGTTAAACCTCCCTCCCCCCTGGCGGTAATCCCCCTCCCATTAGCCTCGCCAAGTTTTAGCAGTTGACGGAACCCTGCCTATTTGCGTACTATTCATCAATTTAACATCAGGGACACCTCGTGAAACAGCAGAAAAAGCTTTATCTGGAAACCTTCGGGTGCCAGATGAACGTCAGCGATTCAGAGAAGATAGTGGCACTCATGAAGGGGATCGGGTACGGCCAGACGACCGACTCCGCGCAAGCGGACCTGATTCTGCTCAATACCTGCAGCATCAGGGCAAAGGCTGAGCAGAAGGTCTACGGCCATCTGGGCAAGTTCAAGTCCATGAAAGAGAGCAAGCCCGGGCTCATCATCGGCGTGGGCGGTTGCGTGGCCCAGCAGGAGGGCGAGAAGCTCCTGAAGAAGGCGCCCTTCGTGAACCTGGTGTTCGGCACTCACAACCTGCACCTGCTGCAGGACATGGTTAGCGGAGCGGAAGCCGGCAAGCGCAGCTCCCAGACCGCCTTCCTGGACGACGAGGCCAGGTTCGACCTGTTCCTCCCCGGCGGGGTGGAGGGGAGCGTGACCCGGTTCGTGACGGTCATGCAGGGGTGCGACAACTTCTGCGCCTACTGCATCGTGCCGCACGTGCGCGGGCGCGAGATCAGCCGGGGTGCCGCAAAAGTACTCGAAGAGGTCCAGGCTCTGGCGGCGGCAGGCGTCACCGAGGTGACCCTTCTGGGCCAGAACGTGAACTCCTACGCCTCCAAGAACCCGGGGGAGCCCGATTTTCCGGCCCTGCTGCGGCTGGTGGCAGCCATCGACGGGATCAAGCGGATTCGCTTCACCACCTCGCATCCCAAGGACATCTCGCCCAGGCTCATTGACTGCTTTGCCGAGATCCCGAAGCTGGCGCCGCACATCCACCTGCCGGCCCAGTCGGGGAGCGACGCGGTGCTCAAACTGATGAACCGCGGCTACAGCCGCGCCGGATATCTGGAGAAGGTGGCGGCCCTCAAAGCGGCCTGCCCCGCCATACAGTTCACCGGCGACATGATCGTCGGCTTTCCCGGCGAGGACGAGGGCGCCTTCCAGGATACCCTCGACCTGATGGAGCAGGTGGGCTATGCCGACCTCTTCTCGTTCATCTATTCCGCGCGACCCGGAACCCAGGCCGCCGGGCTTCCCGATACGACGAGTTATGCGGAGAAGCTGGGGCGCCTGGAGCGGCTGCAGGCGGCCCAGAAGAAGACGACGCTGGCGCGCAACGAGGGGTTCGCGGGGACCGTGCAGCAGGTGCTGGTCGAGGGGCTCAGCACTTCGGGCGACTGCCTCTTTGGCAGGACCGGCGGTAATCGCGGCACGCTCATGGATGGTGATCCCTCCCTGGCCGGCCAGGTGCTGGACGTGAGAATTGTCGAGGGGTTGCAGACCCTCCTCAAGGGAGAGATCGTGCATGTTTGATTATTGGAGGGGTGGACTTTTATGTATTTAGAGATGAAGGTGTTCGGCTTCGCACTGGATGCCATTGCCCACATGCCCGTGATTATCCTCAAAGATGCCGACGAGAAACATGCGGTTCCCGTCTGGATCGGCACCTCAGAGTCGGTAAACTTTGCCGCTGAATTCGTGGGGCGCGAGGTTTCGCTCAGAAACGGCCGCAAGGACCTCTTTACCCTGCTTATCGAAAGGCTCGGCATGAGCATAGCCAGCATCGTCATCGAGAGCCTGCACGAAGGGGTCTTCACCGCCTCGGTGCGCCTGGCGTCGGCCGACGGCGAGGAGATGAGGCTTGAGCTCCATGTCAGCGAGGCGATGCTGCTGTCGCTCAAATACCGGGTGCCGGTCATGGTGAACAGTGACCTGCTGACCCAGGTCTCCACCCTGGACATGAACGAGGAAGGTTTCGCCCAGGAAAACAACGCGCGCAGGTTCATCGACTTCCTCGACCAGCTCGATCCCGCCACCCTGGGAAAGTTCCCCATGTGAGGGGAGGGCGGCGAGGGCGGCGAGTCCGTTGAGTCGTTGAGTCCTTGAGTTGTTGAGTTGTTGAGTTGTTGAGTTGTTGAGTTGTTGAGTTGTTGAGTTGTTGAGTTGTTGAGTAAAGGGGGTTGGTACTTAAAGCACAGGTTTCGTAGGGGCGAATCATTCGCCCGGGCCTCTTGAACCGAAATCCCACTAAGGCCCACTTTGCCAGGTGGGATGTTGCCTGTGGCCTCCTGAATCCCACCAGCCCCCTCTCTCCCCTCCAAGACAGATCACGCTTTTGAATTCACATGAGTACCGTTTTCAAGTAAAATAACCTGTCACCTTCCATTTAATTCCCTGTGAGTCATGTAGGAGTCTCTTATGCGTGAAGCATCTTTCGAGTTTTTAAAACAGTTAGTGGCGGCGCCCAGCCCCTCGGGGTACGAGCAGCCCGCCCAGCGGATCTTCCGCTCATATATAGCTCCCTTTTCCCAGGTGGCAACCGACGTGATCGGGAACGTCTTCGGCGTCATTCTCGGGGTCGGCGAGAACCGGCCGCGGGTAATGGTCGTGGGGCACTCGGACGAGATCGGCCTCCAGGTGCGCTATCTGGACGACAACGGCTTCATCTACTTTTCCGCCATCGGCGGAGTGGATCCCCACATCACCCCTGGGCTGCGGGTGCATGTCCATACCGCGGCGGGAACCCTGAACGGCGTGGTCGGGAAAAAGCCGATCCACCTGATCGAGCCCAAGGAGCGCGACACCGTCACCAAGCTCGATGCCCAGTACATCGACATCGGCGCCGCCAACAAGAAAGAGGCCGAGGCGCTGGTGCGGGTGGGCGACCCGATCACCTTCGCCGTCTCCCTGGAAAGGCTCACCGGGGACCGAGTCACCTCGCGGGGCTTCGACGACAAGGCCGGCAGCTTCGTGGTCGCCGAGGTGCTGCGGCGCGTCGCCGCCCTCCCGACACCGCTCCCCATCGATCTGTACGGCGTCTCCTCCGTGCAGGAGGAAGTCGGCCTGCGCGGCGGCACCACCAGCAGCTACTCGGTCAACCCCGACATCGGCATCTGCGTGGAGGTCGACTTCGCCACCGACCAGCCGGACGTGGACAAGAAGCACAACGGCGACGTCGGTCTCGGCAAGGGTCCCATACTGCCGCGCGGCTGCAACATCAATCCCGCGCTCTTCGACCTGCTCTCCGCGACCGCGAGCGAGGAAAGCATCCCCGTGCAGTACACCGGTATCTCCCGGGCGACCGGCACCGACGCTAACGTGATGCAGATCTCCCGGGGCGGAGTGGCCACGGCACTGGTGAAGCTGCCGCTACGCTACATGCACACCCCCGTGGAAACCCTGTCGCTGTCGGATCTGGAGGGGGCCGTAAACCTGATAGTGGCGACCCTGACACGGATCAGTGACAAGGAAGCCTTCATACCCAAATAGGGGGTCGCACGGGGCCTAAAAGGCAGTAAAAAGCCCGTCTCCGGCCCCGGGCGACCCGAAAATTCAGCCAGGTTTTAATGAGAGAGCGGGAAAAGCCCGCTTTTCGTTAGATAATTATACTCAATGGGTGCTTGATTTAAGTTGACTTGGGGGGCACCATGTACTAAATTTTTCGGTTATATCCCGTGCCTGCAACAAGATAAAGGAGCCCCCTCATGTTAGAAAGCAACCTCCCTGAAGGCCTCACCTTTGACGACGTCCTGCTCCTCCCGGCCCACTCACTGATCCTACCTCGCGATGTTGATCTTTCTACCCGGCTCACCAGCAACATCATACTGAACATACCCCTGGTCAGTGCGGCGATGGACACCGTCACGGAGTCCAGGGCGGCGATCTGCATGGCGCGGGAAGGGGGGCTCGGGTTCATCCACAAGAACTTCACCATTGCCGAGCAGGCGATGGAAGTCGATAAAGTCAAGAAGAGCGAATCGGGGATGATCGTCGACCCGATCACCATGCGGCCCACCCAGCGGATCAGGGAAGCCCTGGAGATGATGGCGAAGTACCGGATTTCCGGGGTGCCCATCACCAAGTCCAACGGCAAGCTGGTCGGCATCCTGACCAACCGGGACCTGCGCTTCGAGACCAATCTGGACCTGCTGATCTCGGACCGGATGACCAAGCGCAAGCTGGTGACGGTGCCGGTCGGGACGACCCTGGAGCAGGCCAAGGAGCACCTGAAGCACACCCGGGTCGAGAAGCTCCTGGTCGTGGACGACGACATGAACCTGAAAGGGCTCATCACCATCAAGGACATCGAGAAGATCAAGAAATACCCCAACGCCTGCAAGGACGCCCTCGGCCGCCTGCGGGTCGGCGCCGCGGTGGGCCCCACCCCCGACGTGGACGCGCGCATCGACGCGCTCATGAAGGCGGGCGTGGACGTCATCGTCATCGACACGGCGCACGGCCACTCCCAGGGGGTGCTGGAGGCGATCGCGCGCATCAAGTCGACCTTCCCCGGGCTGGAGCTGGTGGCAGGTAACATCGCCACCGCCGACGCCGCCGAGGCACTCATCAAGGCCGGCGTCGACGCCATCAAGGTCGGCATCGGACCGGGCTCCATCTGCACCACCCGCGTGGTCGCGGGGATCGGGGTGCCGCAGATCACGGCGATCGCCGAGTGCTCCAGGATCGCCATGAAGCACGGCATCCCGCTCATCGCGGACGGCGGCATCAAGTATTCGGGCGACCTCACCAAGGCCATCGCGGCCGGCGCCGACCTGGTGATGATCGGCTCCCTGTTCGCGGGGACGGAGGAATCCCCCGGCGACACCATCCTGTACCAGGGGCGCGCCTACAAGGGGTACCGCGGCATGGGTTCCATCGGTGCCATGAAGGAAGGGAGCAAGGACCGCTACTTCCAAAGTGACGTGGACAGCGACGTGAAACTGGTTCCCGAGGGGATCGAAGGGATGGTGCCGCTGCGCGGACCGCTCGGTTCCAACGTGCATCAGCTGATGGGCGGCCTGCGCGCCGGCATGGGCTACACCGGCAGCCGGACCATCGCCGAGCTCCAGAAAAACGGGCGCTTCGTGAGGATCACCGGCGCGGGCCTCAAGGAGTCCCACGTGCACGACGTCATGATCACCAAAGAGGCCCCGAACTACCGGGTCGAGAAATAACTAACCTCAGGTCGAGGTTGAGGTTAAGGTCGAGAGAACCACTTTCTTAGCCTTAACCTCAACCTCGACCTCGATTTTAAAGGATACCTATCCATGAGCATCGACATCCATTCCGAGAAGGTTCTGATCCTCGACTTCGGTTCCCAGGTGACCCAGCTGATCGCCCGGCGGGTGCGGGAACAGAGCGTCTACTGCGAGATCCACCCCTACAACATGGCGCTGGAAATGATCAAGGCGTTCGCTCCCAAGGGGATCATCCTCTCAGGCGGCCCCTCCAGCGTCTACGACAAGGACGCGCCGCACTCCGATCTCGGGATCTACGACCTGGGCATCCCGGTGCTCGGCATCTGCTACGGCATGCAGCTCATGACCCAGCAGCTGGGCGGCCGCGTGGAGCGCTGCGACAAGCGCGAGTTCGGGCGCGCCACCCTGTCGCTGGACGGTAACAGCGAGGTCTTCGCCGGCTTCACCGGCGGCGCCGAGGTCTGGATGTCCCACGGCGACCGGATCGAGACCATGCCCGCCGGCTTCCAGCTGATGGCCCACACCGACGGCTGCCCGGTGGCCGCCATGAAGGACGAGAAGCGCCAGTTCTTCGGCGTGCAGTTCCATCCCGAAGTCGTGCACACCCCGCGCGGCGACGAGATGATCGGCAACTTCCTGTTCAATGTCTGCGGCAGCAAGCCGACCTGGACCATGGCCAACTTCATCGAGACCGAGCTCGCCTCCATCCGCGAGAAGGTCGGCACCGGCAAGGTGCTCTGCGCCCTCTCCGGCGGGGTCGATTCCGCCGTCGTCGCGGTCCTGATCCACAAGGCGATCGGCGACCAGCTGCACTGCGTCTTCGTGAACAACGGCCTGCTTCGCAAAGGCGAGGCCGACAAGGTGGTGAACCTCTTCACCAAGCACTTCCGGATCAACCTGGACTACGTCGAGGCGAGCGACCGCTTCCTGGACAAGCTCTCCGGGATCTCCGACCCCGAGCAAAAGCGCAAGATCATCGGCAACGAGTTCATCTACCTCTTCGAGGAGGAGGCGAAGAAGCTCGGCCAGGTCGACTACCTGGCGCAGGGGACCCTCTACCCGGACGTCATCGAGTCGGTCTCCACCAAGGGGCCGTCCTCCGTCATCAAGAGCCACCACAACGTGGGCGGACTCCCCGACAAGATGAACCTGAAGCTCCTGGAGCCGGTACGCGAACTGTTCAAGGACGAGGTGCGGCTCCTGGGCAAAGAACTCGGCATGCCCGACGAAGTCGTCTACCGTCAGCCCTTCCCGGGACCCGGGCTCGCCATCCGCTGCATCGGCGAACTGAGCGCCGAGAAGCTCGATATCCTGCGCGAGGCCGACGCAATTGTCATCGAAGAGATCAGGAAGGCTGGGTTATATCGCGAGATATGGCAGTCATTTGCCGTACTGCTTCCGGTGAAGACGGTCGGCGTCATGGGTGACGCCCGCACCTACGAGTGGACCTGCGCCATCCGTGCCGTCAACTCCCTGGACGGCATGACCGCGGACTGGGTCAAGCTCCCCTACGAGCTCCTGGGCAGCATCTCCTCGCGTATCATCAACGAAGTGAAGGGGATCAACCGGGTCGTTTACGACATCAGCCAGAAGCCGCCCTCCACCATCGAATGGGAATAATCAGCCTTTCCTGAGAAGGGATCGTTTTTTGCATTAATGAGTCGCGGTAGCCGAGCCCACAGTTCGGTTGCCGCGATTTTTTCGTTTCGTGGAGAGCGTGTGCCGGAAACCGTAAAGCCCATAAAGTTGATCATCTTTGACCTGGACGGCACCCTGATCGACTCGCTGCCTGACCTCGTCGACGCGGCGAACCACATGCGGGCTAGCTTCGGGATGACCAGCTTCAGTCCCGAGGAAGTGCGCCGGCTGGTGGGGCAGGGAGTCCGCTCCCTGGTCGAGCGTGCGCTGCCCGGTGCCGCTGCCGATCAGGTCGATGAAGGCATGGAGCGTTTCCTGCGCTACAACCTGGCGCACATAGCCGACAAGACCCGGCCTTATCCAGGCGTGGCAGAGACCCTGCAGGCGCTGGCAGGACGAGGCTACACCCTGAGCGTCCTTTCCAACAAGAACGTCGCGCTCTGCCGGGAGGTGCTGGCGCAGCTCGGCCTCGGGGAATACTTCCTGACCGTGTTCGGAGCCGACTCCTTTCCCTATAGGAAGCCTTCGCCCGAACCGGTGCTGGCACTGCTAAGGGAATTGGGCGTAACGGCCCCGGAGAGCGTCCTGATCGGCGACAGCATCAACGACATGGCAGCGGGGCAGGGAGCGGGCGTTTTGACCGTGGGCTGCAGCTACGGTTATGGAGACCGTAGCGAACTGGCGGGGGCGGATTATCTGGTGGAGGATTTCCCCTCCCTGCTGGGACTTCCGGTATTTTCCTACAAAACATTTCAGCAATGAAAAAAGACTAAAGTTTTCGCGCCGGAAGGCCGAAGACATCCTTATAACAAATTTCGGGAGCACATCAGAATGAAAGTCGATGAATTGAATCAGAAGCCGACAGTAGCCTACCTGGTCGGAGGACGGACAGACAAAACCGAGGCAGCGGACTCGCATGGCGAGGCAGTAGCGAAGCAGCATCCTGGAGCAGCGGACAAGGTGGAACTTTCCAGTTACATGCCGGTAGCGACGAAAAGCCAGCAAGGCCTTCGGGTGGATCGAGTCGAGGAAATCAAGGCCCAGGTAGCGAGCGGCAGCTACCAGGTCTCCAGTCGTGCCGTAGCGGAAAAGATGCTATCCAAGCTGGTACTGAGCTAGTTTAATAGAGCCGTGGCAGGGGCCGTGGGTTGCGTGACAGGGATTTGGGACGAGAAATTCGTTGACAAAGAAGTGCGATCTGCGGTACAAAGACGACTCTGTTAAGCGGGAATAACTCAGTGGTAGAGTGTCAGCTTCCCAAGCTGAAGGTCGCGGGTTCGAATCCCGTTTCCCGCTCCAAATAAATCAATAGGTTAGCCAATTCTGGTTAGCCTTTTTTTGCGTCTTGTCGTCTACTGCAACCCCTGGTGCAACCTCTTGTGTGGTTGCTAGAGTTGAAGTAGAGGGAACAAATAACTCTGAGTATTTTCCAGAAATGGGTTGCAAGGCCGTGGTAACTGCTGTAAATATAATCCAGCAAAGGAAAACCCGGTGCATGAGTTCCCGCTTTGATGCGGGCTAGACTCAACCTGAACGTAGCACCACAATCGAATATAGCACTAGCGGTTAATTTCATCCCTTCGGGGTTACTGGAGCCCGCGTCATCAGTCAGAAGCATTGACTGTGGCGCGGGCTTTTTTGCGTTTGGACGCGTATGACGGGACCAGGGCCACCCTGGGGGAAACAGAAAAGGGGTGTTTGTTATGGACGTGAGAATGATGAAACGTAACGAAGTGTGCGCTGCACTTGGTACCAGTAGTGCGGGGTTACACAGGGGAATGGCATCGGGTAAATTTCCTAAGCCGTATCGGACTGGCGAAAACTCGGTCAGGTGGAAAAGCAACGAAATTTCGGAGTGCATTGGCGCACTCCCTGTAGCCGAGCCGGTGCAGATTGCGCCCGGTGGGCGCCGTGGCCGCAAACCGGGCCAGGCGGCCTAAAGGGGAATGCCATGACTGAATGTAAAAATCCCACCGGGGGCAAACCGGCGGGACTCTTTGATGCGGTGACTGAACGTACCTTGTCCTTATCCTACCTGCTGCAGGATTGCAAGTCCGATTGCGAAGACGGTCCCTTTGCGGGCACTGGCGCCAGATACTACGGGTCACCTCTCCTGAACCCGAAGCTCTCGCCGGCTCTCACGTCCGGTATGCGTGAAGCTATCAGGAAGGCCCAGCTCTTTGAGCAGGTCAGTCTCTACCTCAGTGCTCAGCGCCAGGCAGGCCGCCTGTCCGATATGCTGACGTATGCCGGGCAGAACCACACTCCGGCTGCTATAGCAGATGTTTCCGCATGAACGACAGGGGGATACCTGGCATTAAGGGAGGGTATGCCCCTTCCCACCGGAAGGAACTGGATTCTGATATCTGGATGATGCCTCCCCTTTACCATCGCGTGTGGTACTGGTTGCGTCTGACCGTGCAATACGACACTTACCTTTTCCCGACCCGGCGCCAGTTCGGAATTTACGTGCTACCCGGCCAACGCCTTACAAGTCTTCAACTGATTGCGGAGGGGGTCAAATGGACCGAATATGGCCGGGAAGTCATACCAAACAAGAAAAGCATCAAGGATATTCTTGGCTGGCTGGAGAGCCAGGAGATGGTAACGATACAAAGTAACGAGAAAGGAACACTGATAACTCTAGTGAACTGGCATAGTTATAACTCTTGTGCGAATGAGAAAGTAACGGGTCAAAGTAACGCAGAAGTGACGCAGCATGGACACAAGGAAGAAAGAGAAGAAAGAAAAGAAGTAAAACCTACATATATTGTCCACCATGGGCAGGAATTTACCCTTCCAGAATGGTTCGGAAAGCTATGGGGAGCGTACCCCCGTAAGGATGGCCGGAAGGAAGCTGAACGTCACTTTAACGCCACCATCAAAACCGAATCGGATATGCGGCGAATCAATTGGGCCCTTGGGAAATACCTGGCCCATATTGTAGGCAAAGACCCGCAGTATATCAAGACCGGCAAAGTTTGGTTCAACAACTGGCATGACTGGATACCGGAGGAAGAAACCGATGCAGCGTGAGATACCACCCCATAGCATTGAAGCGGAAATGTCTGTTCTCGGCGCCGTCCTGCTCGACAACGGATGCTTTCACAAGGTCAAAGGCATCATTGACGGCGCAGACTTCCACCGGGAGCCGCACCGTATCATCTTCCACGCCTTCCTTTCCCTGCAGCTGGCGGACAGCCCCTTTGACATGGTGACGATCTCGAAGCACCTACGTGACGCCGGGACCCTTGAACAGGTCGGCGGCGGCGCCTACCTTGCGATGCTGATTGACTTCGTTCCGATGAGCGCCAACGTGGCCCATTACTGCAAGATCGTAAAAGAGACGTCCGTGCGGCGGCAGGTAATCACCTACGCACATTCTCTCATTGCTATGGCCCATGACGGGGGGCCGGTGGCTGAAGGGCTTCAGGAGGCGAAGGCGGGGCTTGCATCCATCGCTTCGAACATGGATTCCTTCGGCGGCGTGAGCATCACCGACATTACCGACCTGGACACGCGCGCAGCCCGCTACATCCAACAGAACAAGACGATCCAGAAAAGCCGGTTCATCACCGGGTTCAAAGAGCTTGATGGCTATATCCGAGGCGTGGCACCTGGTGAGGTGATGACGATCATCGCTTACGCCGGGAGCTTCAAGACGGCATTCCTTCAGAACCTCCTCGCCGCTGGGGCGAAGCGCACTCACCTCTACCATTTTTTCCTTTCCCTGGAGATGCCGGTGGAGAAGGTCTTCGAAAGGGAAGTACAGATTAGCACAGGGATGACGGGCCGCGCGGTTGAGGGGGTTTTCAACGGTGACGACGGCCAGGCTATGGCAGGCGCGGTTGGCGCGGGCATGGTCAACAGTGGGTCTATGGGGCTCCTGGTATGTGACAAGCCGCACCTTAGCTTGGTAAAGATTGCCCGACTTACGGAACTGGCCCGCCAGAAGTACGGTACGATTGCTGCCATTGGCATTGACTACATGGGGTTGATCGATGCACCGGGTAAGACCCTTTTCGACAAGACCGCGCACATTTCCGCCGAGGTCAAGAACATGGCGAAAGAGCTGAACCTTCCGATTATACTTCTGTGCCAGATCAACCGGGACGGTGCGAAGACAAAGCATGACATAGAGCCCTACGATGCAAAGGGCGGCGGCGATATCGAAGCCGGGGCAGACTTCATGCTTGGGTTCTACACCGACGAAGCCGGGGACCTCATTTGCAAGGGACTGAAGAACCGGAACGGTCCGAAGGACTGGCGCCTCAAGGTGATAATCGATAAGCCTTCATTTAAGTTCCAGGACATGGTGAGCTACGTAAAGCCGAAGGAAGAAAAACCCGCGCGCAGGACGGCTATATAAGGAAGGGCGCCAACAAAGCAGGATTACGCTGAGCAGCCATTTAATCGCCTATGCACACTCACCTCTTACCACCGGCTGGAACGCCGTAAAAACCGCAAGGAGATTGAAGCCATGGCATATAAACCGATTCTCGCAGAAGCAAGCCCGCAGGACACTACCACTCTTGGGGGCGGGCTGAAGAGCCTAGCCGGGCAGATGGGTAGCGGTATTTGGAACATGGGCGCTAAGGCAGTCACGGGGATTGCCAATGCGGTAAGCGACTCCACCGCGAACGCCGATCCTTACCCTGTCGCTGATCCCACCCCCAACCTACCTGCTATCAAGAGCGCGTCTACCACGTCAGCCCCTAACTCGGGCTCGTTGCTGCTGGACCCTGGCGCGAGGAAGGCGGTACGCAACGGGATAAATTCGGTCGTCAACTATAACGGTATCGGGCAGACGCCCGGCAACTTCGATGTCGGGGCCAGCGCCCCTGACGACTCCGAGTACCAGGCAAACCGGGCAGCATTCGCGCAAAATGGGACTGACCCTGCAACCAGCGTAACCCTTTCCGGCTATGCTGAACCTAAGCCAATCGGCCGTCCCTCGGTCGACGCATCCGCCCCTTCCACTGGTGGCGCTCTTGGCGGCGGCCTTGATCCAAGAGGTGGATACGTCAACAACCCCGCCCCTTCCGCCCGTGCCGCGACACATACACGCAAGGTATCCGGCATATCTGCTGCGCCCATGGCGGGGAACCCTGAGGACCCGCCGCAGGGATACGGAATGGATACCTCCCCGATATCCACTGATCCCGGCCCGATGATTACTGAACAGTCCGATGCGTCAGGGGTATTGCCTGCGTCCCAGGTTGCGCAGATCGGGGGACCCATTGGCACTGCCGACGGCACGAACGGTGGTTTGGGCTTAACGGCAAATGCAGACGGCACGGTAGACAAGCTGTTTACCCTTCGCCAGAGGACCGCTGCAGAGAATGCCATAAGCCCCATCAAGGCCCAACCGGTTCAGGCCGCCGCCGCTGCCCCGACTACCACCTATGGGGATTCCAACGGTGTCTATCAACTCGCCCCCGGCCAGAACCCGCCCCCCGACTTCGCCAACATGACTGCCGGCCAGATGGTTGCCTCCCACCAGCAGCAGAAGTGGGCAGCAAACAATGCCGGTATTGGGCTCACCAACGCGCAGGCGCAGCACCAGGGGGCCGATATTGCCCACATGGGGAACCAGGACGCGGTTAGCACCTTCCTTGCCCCCTACCAGGCCGGAGAGATGGGCTCAGGGGCCAACCTCAAGAACGTCACAGCCGGAAGCATCACGGCGAAGACTCCGGCTGAGGTCAAGGACCTCGAAGCGCACACAGCAAATATCAACTCGATGTCTCAGCACTACGACGCCTTGACCAAAACCGAGGATGCTCTTCGTGCCGGCAAGGCTTCAAACACTCTGAGCGAGATCGACTACCGGACACAGATGCTTGATATCGCCAAGCAGAAGAACGAAATACTGCGGGGTCGTGTCAACGCTCTCATTGCCAGGTCGCAGAAGGGGGATGAGACCGATTTCCACGGAATATCTACCTCCATACTTGAGGCAATGAAGGTATTGCAGGAAAAGGCTAAACTCAGCGGAACTGGAATAATGACCCCTGAAGATGAACAGATGTACAAGAACTACCGGGATTATTACAATAAAATGTTCTGGAGGCAGAAGAAGACAGCGTATATCCCAGGGCAGGGAACGGTGCAGCCCATATCTGCCGACGCGGGAGATGAATAATGCTGGATGCCTTCGTGGATAATCATCTGACCGACGATGAAGCGCTTGAGTCCATCCGCCAGATCATGGCCCGCAAGGCCCCCCCCACGGTTGCTGAGATCGTGGCTGGAGGTAAGCGCGCCCGGCTCGAAGGTGTCATCCCCCTGGCTCTCGTAGAGTCCCAGGGGGATGGCGCAAGCCCGGCCAGGTGTCGGGAGCTGGAGGCACAGCTTGACCGCCTTCAGTATAACATGCTGGTCTTTTCGACAGGGGGCAGAGCATGAAGGCGGCCGGCACGGAGCCACCGGTACAGCCGCGCGGACCTTTCTTGCACTCGGGGGAGACGGAGGGGCCGTGCGCTGCCAATCCTCCCCCGAAGGGAGAGGATGACCCGTTGAGGCGCGGGGGGCGCCCTACTCGCTACCTAGCGATGTTCTGTGTCTACGTAGTTGCCATGGGCGCTGAGGGGTAAGCAGGTCGGTAGCCCAGTTGATGACATTGGGCAAAGCAACGGCATCTACAACGAACTCCTGCCCACGGGCGACGCTCCGCAGCAGACACGAGTTCTCTTCTTTTTGCCACCGGTCGTTGCTGTTGTGGTGATGGGAGGACAGCGATGGTGCTCCATCCGTGGGGAAAAACCAGAGGGGGAGCCGCCACTGACTGCGGCTCTTTCCAGGGGCGGTGAGTTGGAATTGCGGCTCAAACCGGGAGAAGGCACCAGCGCCAGGCTGATTTTCCAGGGAGGGGAGTCCAAGGGACGTTTCCGCAACGAAGAGGGTGTTGCCAGTATCTTTCTTTCTTGCAGTCCCGTGTAAATGGGGGTGGTCGAATGCCCATTCCGGTACTGGGTCGGAAGAAATCCGAATCACCTGCCCCACCCTCAGATAGCCAAAGACAACGTGCAGGTTCGGTGCACCGGCAACGTAGCGGTACGCCCCTTTCACCATCTCGCAGCGACGAAACCAGCCGAAATAGAGGAATAGATCCCCAATCCCTACTTCGTGCTGCCTAAGGATGGTAGCATCTTTGCCGCACTGCCCAAAGGCGGGCCTCCATCCCAATTTTCGATCCCGTAGCGCTGGGATCAGGTCGGGGTCCAAATGCGCCCGGTCGCTACCGGCAAGGCTCCAGGTTTTCCCTTTGGATATGCGCTTGCCCTTTAGGTCCGCGATCAGTTTCCCCACGGAATGCCCCCCAAAGTGGAGGTCATCATAGCAGATCGTCCCGGCTTGATCTGGGATCGGCAGAGAGAGCATGCTACCGTCCTCGAAGATCGGGCTTGCGATACAACCGGTCCCACTATGCTCCGCTATCTCCGAGCGGGTAAGGGCTGGGATTGCCAATGCCAGGGCGAAGGGGAAGCGCATTGGCCGGAAGCCGACTCCAGAGGCGGATAAAGAAAGGGTATTGAGGTTTGCAGGGGAAGGATTGTCTATAAGGGGGATTGCGAAGAAAGCCAAAATATCCCCGGCGCCCGTCCACCGCATCGTGCAAGCCAAAGTTACTTTATAAATCCACGAAGAGAGCCTGTCTCAAAACCCCCTCGAAATCCTCCGCCGTAACCTACTGATTTTACACAATACGTCATCATAGATTCTCCTGTCTCAAAACGAGGTCTTTTTGAGACAGCTTCGCCGGTGCTAGCTATCATAAAATCGTCTAGGAGGCCACCTGAGTATCTGACCTCGTAAATTGGTTCACGCCGACAAGGGTACATTAGCGTCTCTAATGAATGTGGAATACTATAGAAATTGCCCTAACAATCTGATAGTAATATTGCGGATTAAAATTTTGAATTTAAATGTGATAAACGGAAGAGTATGGACGACAACATCCTCCCACTCATGCAGGGCTGTCTTGCAAAGGACGGTCCAAGCTGGAAGATATTACTCCAAACCTGCACGTCCATCGCGCTGAACCACCATCGCAAACACTATACGTTTCTTACCCCCGGCGATACCGACACCATCGTTTCAAACGTCTATACCAAACTGTTCGATGGTGGTCTGGGTAAATTCTCAGGCGGAACCAAATATGAACTTCTCCGTTATTTCAAAACGATAACGAAAAACGAGACCTTCTCTTTTCTCAGACAGCACATGAAAAGGAAACGGGATGAATCCCTGGACCAAGACTTGGGCGAAGATGATGACCAAACCGAATTCACCCACCAAGACCTGCTCCCCGACAACAGCCTCCGTCCGGACACCATTGCTCAAATAAATGACCTGTACCGAAAAGCGATGGCGCAGCTTTCGGTTAGGGACCAGCAGATTCTGCTGTATAAAATAGAAGGCTACAAGGACAGGGAAATTGCTGAATTCCTTGACATCCCGTCGAATACGGTAGCGTCGAGCTACGGACGGCTCAAAATAACCCTCCAGCGGAACCTGGTGATGGCGATTTTAATAATTTTATCGGGAAGAAATTGGCCGTGGACGACGTCATGATAAATATGGACCTGGAATCGAAAATAAAAGACGCCTTGAAAGGTATCGACGGTTTTCGGACACCCGACTGTCTTGATGACAGCACTATCGGTCGGTTTGCGGAAAACAAGTTGGCAGAACCGCAGCGCTTGACTGCGGGAAACCACCTACATACCTGCATTTATTGCATGAAGCAGCTCAACGATATCACCGAGCTGCTCCACGCCCAGAAACACCCTGTCCCGTTATCTCCCCGGCTTGAAGCATTGGGTAAACGGATTACGGAGCAAACTTCGGAGCATACACAGAAGAAACTTGGTACTTCCTTTTTTCAGCGGGTAAAGGAAATGTTTTCCTTTACGCCTCAACAATGGCGGTTTTCGGCCATCGGTCTCGCCACTGCCTGGGTGGTCTTCCTTACTACGACCGCCGTCATGCACCAAGGTAACCAAGGCGCAGACAAGGCTGGAATGCCAATCCTGGACAGTAGTGCCTTCGTTAAGGTCCAAGCGTTGAGCGACGCCGGAACTGTTTTGAAAGAAGAGCAAGGTGTCGTTATCGGCAGCGACGGACTGATTGCCTCGAAGCTGTCGCCGTTGGCCGGAGCAACTAGATTACAAGTCACGCTCAAGGACGGCACCACATACCAGACAGACAGCCTGTGGAAAGATGAAGACAAAAATCTGGCCGTTATGAGGGTCGGCAATAAAACTCTCAAAGCTATTCCGCTAGGCGATATCAGCGAAATAGTTGGCAAGAAGATTTACGCTGTCCCCGATTCACCGGAGTCGTCCAGCGGTCTACAGGAGGCGCTGGCAAGCGATGTGAAGGAATTCCCTGGCAGAAAAAACGACGGTGGTCCCAAATATATCCAGGTTGCAACCCAGACGGTAACTTCCAGCAAAGGGGCAATCGTCGATGAGCATGGGAGATTTCTTGGTTTACTGATAACCGAGGAAAAACACGTCAATCTCGCGACGTCGGTGGAAGACATCACCAAACTTGCGGCCACTTCCCAAGCGATTCCTTTGAGCCAACTGAAGCAGGTCAACTTTTCAGGCGAGGCGTTCAATGCATATATGAAGGGTATCCTAGCGCGAGATGGCCAGCGGTGGGGCGAAGCAATCAAATTTTACCAAAAAGCCGTAAAGCTAAACCCGCATCTTGAGGGTGCCTATGTGGAGCTGGGATATGCTTTTTACCGGGTAAAGGATTTCGACCGGGAAGCGGACGCCTACAATGCAGCATTGAACATCAACCCGAACAATGCGGATGCTCTTTTTAATTTAGCGGAAAACCTCGAATCACATTACAAATACCCTGAGGCCATTGTCTTGTATGAAAAGGCCTTGGCGATTGAACCTGAAGATATGGAGGTACTGTATCAGGCCGGGTTATCATACTTGGCGCAGGGGAACAGGACTAAGGCCACCGAAATGTATAACCGGTTGAAGACGTTGGACCGGGGGAATGCTGAGATTTTGAGGCAGTTGATAAAATAATTTTGGTTTTGAAAAAAGTTTGGAAGAAAATGCATGGCTCCGGCGTCCTCTGATATAAGACCCAAATTCATTCACAAAATAGGAGGCCATCATGTTTATCTTCCGTACCGTGCTTTTATCGACACTTCTCTTCCTGTCCCTCTTGGTGAGCCATGCATTCGCCGGGTGCAGCCAGTATGACCCGAATTGCCTTTCGAACCCTTACGGCGCGGGGAGCCCATACAAGGCCGACGGCCTGATGAACCCCTACAGCCAGAACGGCAGCAAGTTCAGCAATAAATCGTGGACCAACCCATATGCCACCGATGCGCCAAAGCTGTACGACGAGAATGGCAACTATCATGGCAAACTGAGTTCCAACCCCTACGACCCTGATTCCACCTCAAACCCTAACGGCAGATACGGCAGCAAATATTCAGCCGATAGCATCAATAACCCCTACGGGGCGGGGAACCCCTATTCAAACCAGAAAATTTACGTCGTGCCGTCCAGATAGAAATTTAAAGGAGCCACATCATGAAATCTGCACTTGGCGTAATTATCATGGTAGCCAGCATCGCTTGTTTTTCCGCATCGGTTCAGGCTTGGGATGGATACGATTACGATAAAGGCTCATACATCGAGATAGACAAAGGAAACACAGTTAGGAGCGGCAACGATATTGAAATTTATGACTATGATTCCGGTAGCTACAAAGATGTCGAAGTGGAGTCAATTCACAGGAATGGTTCAAAAGTAGAAATTGAGGTGAATGATTCTGAAACCGGAGAAAATAGAACGTTTGAGATGGACGACAATTAAAGGTGGAATCCATATTCTATATTTTACAGGAGGGTCAAGTGGAAAACACATTGTCACTTAAGGTAATAATCTCAGCACTGGTAGCAGTTCTCGCAACATCCTCATTCTGCTTGGCAGAAGGCAAAAGGATTACCGCTAGTGAGGCTGCGGCCTATATTGGGCAGACTGCGACCGTATGCGGCAACGTTGCCTCGACCAAGTACGCATACCGGTCAAAAGGCCAGCCGACCTTCTTAAACCTTGACGAACCATACCCTCGCCAGATTTTCACGGCATTGGTTTGGGGCAGCGACCGACCTTCTTTCGGGGCACCCGAAACCACCTACTCGGGGAAATCCATCTGCGTGACAGGGCAGATTAAGAGCTATCGGGGGAAGCCCGAGATAATTGTCAGGCGTCCATCTCAAATAACAACTCAATAAAGATTCTTGAGTCCTGAGATGTTGGCTAGTCATTGCTAGAAGATTTTGCCTTAGCACCAAAAGGTAATAAAATGAAAAACCATAGATTATTCATAGTTCTGATATTCCTTTTTGGCGGGATTGCTATCCTTTTACATTTTAAGCCGATGTACTATAAAGGTTGCGATTACTATAGCGGTTTCCTTGGTTCGGCCTTTGCGACATTCTTTGCTGCCTTCCTCGTTTGGGTTGCTTGGGAAGAATTGAGCAAACTCAGCAGAACCACTTCGGCAGATTTCATTCATAAACTCAATGCCGATTTTTTTACTCGTGAAACAAGGACACTTATAAGCCTTATAGATTGCAAAGCATTGGAATTTGTTGAACCTCCGGATTCGTACTCTTCTGAAAGCGGTAATGAATCGGATGATGACACCACGGTGCAACCTTATTTCGAAGCCAACCGTGACAGTATCGAAAAGACTAACCTTCCAGACGAACCTAAAAAACGCCTTCTTAGGAAAATGTTCTACACGGGTTGGGATATAGATGACATACTATTAGGCCACTTTGAAAATATTGGTATGCTTGAACAAAGAGACATAGTCGATTTTCAAATGGTATATGATGCTTTTAGTTGGTATCTTGAAGTCGTGTGGGATAATGAACATATCAAGAATTACATCAGAAATGAGCGTAGAGGGTCAGAAAACGACCACATAGATACCGTAATCTACAGTAGATTCCAATACATAGTTACCAAATGCAAAGAATATAACGAACTTCAAAATAGATATAGCAAGAGGTGGTGGAAAATTAAGCGAAGTTTTCGCGGCCCTCATATTGAGGCCAAAATATAAGCACAAATCGTTATCCCAGCTTGACCACTGTACCTCATTTAACAAAAAGGCAAACCATGAAAGCCATATCTGATTTTATCACTGATGAAGGTTCCGGACGTGCCAACATAACGGTCAACACCGCAATTTATGCCCTGGACGCCATCCACGCGGCCAGTTATCCGTTTATCGCTGACTACCATATCCTGATAACCCCGGATGCTGACGACTCGGTAACTGTGGTCTTCGAAGCCAAGGGCGAGGGGCGTGATATCACTGCGGACCTGAAAGAGTTCGCAACCTCCCTCATCGACCAGCAGGTCAGACTACGGCTCGACCAGGCCAATGGCAAGATACGCGACCTGATAGTCGCCCACGCCTTTGCGCCCCTCGACTTACAAAAGGAAGCGGAGACACTGTGAGCGCCGACCGTCAGCACATACTGCCGTTCCAGTTCTCTCGTTTCGACGGCGACGACTATCTTCTTGTCAACGAGAGCGGCGAACATCTGTTTCTCGGCGGCGATGACTTTCAGACATTTATCGGCGGACAATTAACATCCGCTTCCCCCGCCTACCATGACCTGAAGAGCAGGCATTTCCTGAACACGGAGCACCTGCCGGAGACCCTGGAACTGGTCGCCGCGAAGTACCGGAGCCGCAAGCGCTTTATCTCGAACTTCACCTCGCTCCACATGATGGTCATCACCCTGAAGTGCTGCAACGATTGTTCGTACTGTCAGGTGAGCGCCGAGGAGGATGACGCGAAGGGCTTCGATATGTCGCCGGAAGTGGCCCGAAGGGTGGTCGATTACATTTTCAAGTCCCCGTCGCCATCGATAAAGATAGAGTTCCAGGGGGGCGAGCCTACCCTTAACTGGGGCACGCTGAAAGAGGCGGTCCTTTACGCCAAACAGGTCAACAAGAAGTTCGGGAAGCACCTCGATTTCGTCGTCTGCACCAATCTGGTCAAAGTCACCGAAGGGCAGCTGCTTTTCTTCAAAGAGCACGGTGTGCACGTCTCCACCTCTCTGGACGGCCCCCGCGACCTGCATGATAAGAACCGGCTCCTGAGGAGCGGCGGCGGGACATACGACCTGTTTGTGAAAAACCTTCACGAGGCTCGCAGGATACTGGGGCATGGAGAGGTCAACGCCTTGATGACGACCACTGTTGACAACGTCAACCGGATTGACGAGGTGATAGCAGAGTACGTCAGACTCGGCTTTGGTGGTGTATTCCTGCGATCGCTCAATCCCTACGGCCTGGCAGTGGTGAATGCCGAAGACATGGGGTATCCGGTAGAGCTTTTTGTCGATAATTTCGAGAAAGCCCTCGATTCAATCATCCAATTGAATCTAGACGGCACCCGGTTCGTTGAATTCTACACCAATCTTCTGTTAACCCGTATCCTGACGCCGTTCTCCACAGGGTTCGTTGACCTGCAGTCGCCGTCCGGCGCTGGTATATCTGGCGTCATCTATGACCATGACGGCGATGTCTTCCCTGCCGATGAGGCCCGCATGCTCGCCAGGATGGGCGACCGTCGTTTCTGCCTGGGGAACGTGTTCCGGGACTCCTACGAAATCATTTTCGGGGGCGACCTGCTCCGTGAGATTGTCGCCAAGTCATGTGTCGAAGTCATGCCGGGCTGCAGCTCGTGCGTTTACCGCTCCTACTGCGGTGCCGACCCGGTCCGAAACTACAGCGAGACCGGCGACCTTATCGGGAGACGGCCCGGCAACGATTTCTGCAAGAAGAACACGCTCATCTTCAACATGCTTTTTAAGAAATTGAAAAGAAACAATTCTGACGAAATGGATGTCTTCTGGTCCTGGATTTCCGGACAGAGCCTAGCTGAAGTACGCGGTGACACGATATGATACAACTTAAAGGGATAGCCGCGAACATAGAAACCCCGGTTTTGGGCATAGTGACCCGCAACCCACTGTCTCTATCGAGAAAGAACAGCGTGCTGGTCGCTGCTGAGCCATCCTTGCTCACCGGAGGCTTTGCGGGAATCGTGACGGGAGAGGACGGCGGGAAAAAGACCTCGTCGCCACAGGTCAAAGTGCCTGTAGAGTTCTCGGATAGACTGCATGAAGGGGATTGCGTTCTGATAGGCAAGGACGGCACCGTGACGGTCGTCTGGGAGAAGCAAGCCAGGATGAACCCGCTGCTGCTCACCGAGATGTGCGACTGCCACTGCCTTATGTGTCCGCAACCGCCGAAAGCGCACAATAGCGATTTAACTGAGACGGTAAAACGTATTCTTGCTCTTGTTAAAATCGAAAAACTTCAGTCAATATGCCTGACTGGTGGTGAACCTACCCTTTTGAAGGATGATTTATTCGACGTCTTTAAGCTGATTAAAAAAATGCATCCAAATGCGCCTGTTATGATGCTTACTAACGGTAAGTCTTTTGCCGATTTCAATTTTGCAAAACAGTTTGCCACGGCCAGACCCAAGGATTTCATGACCTGCGTCTCGATGCACAGCGACGTTGACGAGGTCCATGACCGGATAGTCGGGGTCAAAAACAGTTTTTACAAGACGGCAATGGGCCTTCAGAACCTCGCCCGCTTCCGGGAGAAAATTGAAATTCGTGTCGTGGTGAACCGTCTCAACGCTCACCGACTTGAATCGATAGCCACCTTCATTCAGCGGAACTTCCCGTTCATTTATCACTGTGCTTTCATGGGGATGGAGGTTGCCGGCCTTGCTTGCGATAATTACGATGATGTCTGGATAGAGCCATTTGAATACCGCGACCAGCTCTCACGCGCCGTCAAGGTGCTAAGCCGTGCGAATATGAACGTTTCAATCTATAACCTCCCCTTGTGCCTAGTGGAACCGAAGTCTTGGAGCTTTGCCAAGAAGTCGATTTCGGGGTGGAAGAATGATTACCTTACTACCTGTGATGGCTGCACGGTAAGGAAAAATTGCGGTGGAATTTTTACGACATCCGGCCTACACCAGAGCCCCTATATCCATCCGGTCGCATAAACTGCTTGGATAATAATTAACGGTTTTAAAACTTGCAATCTCGCCTTGCGAGAGTATGCTAAAATCGGTGAAGTAATTCCTGTTGGCAGGCTAATTCTTGGTAAAGGAGGTGATATTATGAAAAAAGTCATAAGCAGAGCAGGATTGGTTGTCGCAAGTATCGTAGCACTTTTGGGAGTCTCTACTGTTAACGTAAAGGCCGCGACGTCGGACATCAGCGCGAACTCCCCGCTTTATCTGGAACACGGGAATAACATCAGCGGCCCCGGCAGTGGCATAGTCTGTGACCATGAAAGCCATGCATCGCACTCATCGCATGCATCGCATGCATCACACGCTTCAGGGTATTAGCCATGGTGTGAAATTGTTTTTGTTACTGTAAATGTAACCACAACCATACTAAAAGGCTCCTGTTAGAAAACTGGAGCCTTTTTTATATGCTACTAAACAAAACAAGCATTTGATAAAGATGCCAGCAGTTATGAATTGTGAAAAATGTTAGATGATAAAATTAAATGGGATGAAAATGAAATTACTAACAGCAAACATGTGTACTATTTTTATGTTCTTCGTGATTCTCGTATCTTTGGGCTGTAAGATGTTATTTATACCTTATCCTTTTCATGGTCTTGAATACGAAGACGCATTTATATTTTCTGATGCAGCAAGGTTTGTTCTGTATGATTATAATTGGCATGTCGAGCCATTTCAAACAAAAAGCTGTATTCAAGGAAGTATAGCACACTGCAATCAGTTTGGAACCTTCGGTGGTCATTACATGGTGTTCCCGTTGATAGTAAGTTTAGTTAATAAGATAATGGGCTTTTCTGTGAAAAATATATTTTATGTTAATTTTATATCAAGCATGCTGGTGCTGATTTTTTTTATTAATATTTTAAAAAAAATCGAAATAGGTAAGATTGGCATGATGGTTACAGTAATGTTGTTTGTGACTACGCCATTTCTGAATATATTCAATACATCAGGTCTGTCTGAAACTATGTCATCATTATTTGTAATAGTGACGTTGTATCTATTTTTTAAATCATCTTATGACGGATTTGACTACAGAAAAATGTCATTCTGGTTTACAGTTGCATTTATGATAATTTCGTTTCTCACTAAAAGAGAAAATTTAATTATTCTAAGTTTGCCAGTATTAAGCCTTTTTTTGGAAAGAAAAAGGCTTAGTGAGGCAAATCGGACGATAAATCTGATTATACTATTTACGGTATCAACAGGAATAGCTGTTGTGTATAACATAATCGCTCATATAAACATGATGGAAGCCGCAGAGAGCGTTGATATTGGCACTTCTACCTTCAATCTAACTAATTTCGCGCTACTGTTTCCTAAATATCTCACTTCATTTTTGAGTATAAAATATTTCGGAGTAACTGGGATATTCTTTCTTGTCGCAAGCGCTTATGTGTTGGTGTTTTGTAAGAAATATGAGTTTAGATTAAGCATAATGATTACATTAATGTATCTAGTAATGTATTCAAGCCATTATAGAAGCTATTATCAAGTTCATTCTGGCAGTATTAATATGTTTGAAACTCTACGTTACACCACCAATTATTTCCCAGTGGCATGCCTAAGCATCGGGGCATTCGACTTCGATAAAATTAATGTTAAATCCTCGTCTTTGTCAAGAAGAATATCGCAGTTTGCTGCATTGGTGATATTTGTAATTTTGATGGTAATCTTAAATTTTAAGTTGCGAAGCGAATTAAATCATGTTGAGGTCGAAAGCAGAGTGTATCCAGCTATAGAGTCGCTTAGATTGACATCTGAGAATGATTGGATTTTATCTGACATAACATCAGTTTTTCACATATACGCAAGCGATAACAGGAAATTTGCAAATTGTTATTCTAGGAAAATAAATTATGTATTGAAACAAATAAAAATAAACCATCCTAATATATATTTACTGAAAAGAAACCCAAGTGCTATTGATGTAAAGAGGTATCCTGAGTATTTTAAGTATGTGTTGACCTTGAATTACACTAAGGTCAGCGACATATCTCCAGACTATGTGCTATTGAAGCTTGTTTATTGAAATGACATATTTACCCTAGGCGGTCAGGTTCCTAAATCAGTGTATTGACTCTAGCTACCGTCTGATGTTTGTTCCTGGTTACAACCGGTTGCATGGGCTTCTAGCTTTTATCAAGCTAAGCACTCACACGTACCTCTCCCTTTGGTGGACGGGAGAAGGCATTTCGACCATGACAATTATCACTTGACAGCCGAGCCTTGACTCAGCTGAATCTTGGGAAAATGCAAGTGGAGGGTAGGGCATGACCAAGGCTGACATCGTTGACAGGGTTTTTGAAAAAGTTGGGATGACAAAAAGAGAATCGTCAGAAGTAGTTGAGGAGCTATTTGCACTTATAAAGGACACCCTTGAGAGCGGCGAGAAGATAAAGGTTGCAGGCTTCGGCAACTTCGAGGTGAAAAAGAAATCCGACCGGCGCGGGAGGAATCCGCAGACCGGGGAGGATATCACCATTGAGGCCCGTCGTATTCTCACCTTCAAACCGAGCGCCTTAACCGAAGTAAAGGAAATTACCCTGCCGATTTCGTCGCCGATTGGTAAACGCCTACATAGACTTCACCAAGATGACCACCAGCCTGGTGGCGGTCATCACCAACGTTGTCAGGGACGAAAAGAAGGTTGTGGTTGGTTATGGATTTAACCCCAATGGCCGCTACGGCCAGGGTGGCTTGATCAGGGAGCGTTTTGCCCCTCGCATCTTGGAGGCCGAAGCTGCCACGCTTTTGGATCAGACAGGCGAAAAACTCGATAGAGCGCGTTTTGGCCGCCATGATGACCAACGAGAAGCCCGGTGGACCCGGCGAGCGCTCGGTTGCGGTGGGGACCATTGATATGGCTGTGTGGGACGCCAGGCCAAGATCGCCGTCAAGCCGCTTTTCCGGTTGCTCTCGGAACTTCATGGCGTCGAGGCAGATCCCCGGGTCTTCGTTTATGCTGCCGGCGGTTATTACTACCCTGGCAAGGATCTGGGTGCGCTCTGTTCCGAGGTGCGCAGCTATCTGGACCGCGGTTACATTGTGGTGAAGATGAAGACCAGAGGTGCGCCGCTTGCGGAGGACCTGCAAAGGATAGAGGCTGTGTTGGCGGAGATAAGGAGCGAGGAACGGTTAGCAGTAGACGTCAACGGTCGGTACGACCTGGAAACGGCCATCGCCTACGCCAAGGCGCTGCGGCAGTACGAACTGTTCTAGTACGAGGAGGTCGGCGATCCTCTCGATTACAGCCTGCAGGCTGCTGTGAGCGAGTTCTACCCTGGCCCGATGGCGACCGGTGAAAACCTATTCAGTCACCAGGATGCGCGGGATCTGATCCGTTATGGCGGCATGCGTTCGAATCGGGACTGGTTGCCGTTTGACTGCACTCTCTCCTACGGGCTTTGCGAATACCACCGCACCCTGGCCATGCTTCAGGCCCATGGCTGGTCCTCACGGTGGTGCATCCCGCACGGCGGCCACCAGATGTCGCTCAACATAGCCGCAGGCCTCGCCCTGGGTGGCAATAAAAGTTACCCCGATCTTTTTCAGCCGTTCGGGGCTTTCCGGACGGCGTCAGGGTAGAGGCCGGATACATCACGATGCCGGAACTCGTCGGCATCGGCTTCGAAGGCAAATCGGGCCTGTACCAAGTCATGCGCGACTTGACGGTATAGAACCGCAAAACCTGCGACTGAATGGTCTTAGCCCTCGGCCATCGGCTGTCCAAAGAAGGGTGCGCTTTACCGAGGTGAGCAGTTATCAGATTGGCTCACTCCATATTTTTCAAACTGAAAAAGTCGAGTTCGGCAATTTCCTTGAATTTGTCGTGGATAGGTCCATGAAATTCGTGGAGGAATTTTGCGACCGCTTCGTTGCCGAGGAGGCTTTTTAGATATGCCTGCATGGATGTCATGTCGATCATCGCTGTACCATACTGCTCCTTCAATGAGCCTATTTCGCTGGACAGGGCAAGGCTTTCTTCCTCAAGACGAACCTGGCGAGCCAGTGTTGCCGGAGTTTCCTTTTTCGGTTTGCCTTTATTGACGAGCTGATTCGCCGGCGTTGCGTCCAGAAGGGCCTTGGCATAGCTGGAGTTGAACTTGTTCTGGTCATTCATCAGCATGGCAGCGGTAATCTGCCGAGGCGCCTTCATTTTTTTCAACACCCTGAAAACCTGTTCCGGCACGGACTTTTCCTTCAGCAGCTCGACAGCCTCGGGGCAGATGCCCTCAAGCAGATACCTCTTGTTTCTGATGGTGCTGATATCAAGATTCAAGGTTCTGGCGAGTTTTTCCTCGGAGACTCCTGACTGCACGGCCTTCACGATCATTCGATGTTCCTGAATTGCCGAGAGCCGATTGATGTATTTGTTGTAGGTATAGGTCTCATCATCGGTGGAGATCAGGCAGGAGACGCGTTCCACCCCCAATTCCTTCAGAGCCATGATCCGCAAATGGCCATCTAGCAGGAGATATCCTTTTCCTTTCTTTAACGGTGCTGCCACGGGAGCTTCAATAAGCCCCACTTCCCGTATGGATGAAAGGACCTGAGCATATTTTCTGCATTGCCTCACGCTGATGGAAATGCTTTTGGTAGGGAGCAACTCCTCCACGGCAAGTTCTAGCAGTTTTTCCTTGAATCCCTGTTTTATTCCGTTTGTCATCGCCGTTACCTTTTCAGAAGATCAGTTACATGCAGAGGGATTTCATTCATACCGACGGCTTTCAACTGATTGGTGAAATGAACCTCATTCAACAACTGGCGCAGGGCCATTGCTGTGTAGTCCAATACATCCTTGATATAGTTCGACTGAGCCAGCAACCGTTTTTTCTCCCTGGCGCCTTTTTCATAGGCTGCGATCAGATCTTCTGCTGAGACGTTGGCTTTTTCGCGTGGTGGGGCTGATAGCCCTTTTCCGTAATGTTTGCGCCGGGAAATGATCTTTTGCGCAGCGACCAGCTTCTTTCCGGACAACGCCCCCGATTCATACGCTTCCGTCAAGGCCGTCTGTACGGCGGCGTCCTCTTCCGAAGCTATGTTCAGCGCCTGGTATAAAGGGATTCGCCCCTGTTCTACGGCGTTGACCAAGTATTCCTCCCCCTGTTCGAGCAAGCGGATGATGCCTCGAATATAGTCTTTGCCAAGGTTGGTTTTGGCAGCAATGGCATCATCTGCGTACCCTTGGCTTTTCAGATACTTGATACTCTGCAGGAGCTCCAGGGCACTGCTATTGCGTCTGGCGATATTCTCCACCAGGCTCATAATGTGCGCATCTTCTTCGCTGACTTCGCGAATGACAGCGGGGATTTCTGTTTCCCCAGCGGCAATGAAGGCTTCAATCCGGCCTTGGCCACACACAAGATCATATTTCTTGCCATTTTTTGCGTCTGTCCTGGGAGCGACCGTTATGGGCCTTTTCAAGCCGATGCTTCGAATGTTCTGCCGTATTTCTTCAGCGATAATCTGATTGCGCACCCGTGGATTCAGGATGTTAATATCTTCAATGGCTATGAGTGCTACTGTCCCAGGCTCCATGTTCCACCGCCTTGTCGAGTGAAATGTTAACGCTCAGATTCAGCAAGTAATCCAACGTATCGGCACGAAAGCCGTCCAGAAATCCGGCGTTGTCCTCCGACAGCTTTAGCTGCCCACACGAAAATTCCAGCGCGGGGAGGATATAGTAATCCAGGATCGCCTCATTATGGGGGTCCATGCGTACCGCTACGGTTATGTCAGGACGAAGTCCGCTATCAAAGCGAATTTTCCAGCGCCGGATTCCCGAAGGCGTTGTGAAGCAGCGGCTGATGACTACTGAAATGAATAGGTTGCGATTCAATTCCAACAGGCAGCTTTCTGGGTCTATGGGGACCCTCCTGCTGCAAAGGTTTTCAATGCTGTGAACGACATCAGCGACTATCTCGGCATGGAGGGCGCGCAGACGCTGGTTTATGACAACATACTGATAGTCGCGCTTCGGGGTATAGCCGATCATCCGATAGGCCCGCAGCAGTCCACCGAAGCGTGTGCGGAACAGACAGCTGGGGGGCAAGAAATCAGCTTCGTCAATGATCAGCGCTGAAAGGCGTCCCTGTCGGGCATATAAGTCCCGCAGCCCCAGTAACATCTCTTCGTCTGATGTCTTCTTGTTCCGTTCTCGGTAAATCCCCTGGACCGTGCAGAAACGCTCCATGTCCACTGCGGGTTCAAAAGCGCGATCCTTGCGGACCCACTCGCTTTCCGGATTCGGTTTGGCTCTGCTCTTCATCTTGCCCGAGGTGCGGTTGAACAAGTTGTTGCCGACATATTTCTCATTGGTCAGCACTTCGCCCACGGTTCCTCGTGACCATGGGCGGCCGAAATGGTTTCTCACCCCTTGCTCGTTCAACTGCGACGCGATTTCAGTTTCACTACTCCCGGCGATGAACTGATCATAAATCCAGAGCACCATCCGGCGTTCGTCATCCGGTCCTGGCATCAGGATCACCCGCTCGGTGAGCAGGCTTTTACGCTGTCCCATCGCGAGTTCCTGCTTGGGTCTGCCGGTCTCGTCCAACAACATGCGCCGGAGCCCGAACCCAGCCACCCCTCCCTGCCGAAATCCTTTCGTCACCAAGTTGCATTGCCCCGCCCATACCTTCTGGGAAAGCTGGCGGCAATAGTCGCTGGCGCTTTCATCCCGAAGTAGGGTCATAATCCGATCGGCAAGGTTGCTGGTTAACGTCAGCGGCTTTTCGCAGGACTGGCACAAGACATTTTTGCGTTCCAGCCTCATACGGTGGTACTCAGCCTCGCGACTGTCTACAAACCGCCCCCATCGGGTTTCATCCAGATACAAGACAATGTTGTATCCATTCCGCCCTTGCTCGACATCATCGATCAAGGTCTGAAACTGTTCCCGCTTTTCCGTTGTTATTCCGCTGACTCCCAGGTCAGCATAGGTTTTGATAATTTCAATACCGTATTCATCGGCATAAGCACGTATTGCACGGTCCTGATTTTCCGGCGACTCCACCTGCAACTCGGTGGACATGCGGATATACATGGCACCTTTCAAGCACAGGCTCTTGATTTCAGCCGGTGTATATGCCGCTCTCGTTTGTTGCATATTCCGGCTATCTCCTCACTTATACGCAGAATATTCTAATAATATTTTCAGCCAACAAGGGCCGTATGTCTACAAAAATTCTGTGGCAGATCTGCCACAAAACCGAATTCAGCAATGGCGATCTAACGAGATATGTAGTGAAGACGCTACGGGAGCAAGGGATCACGATAAAGCAGGCCGCACGCGACCTCAACATACCTGTAGAACGGGCACGCAACTGGTATTACAAAGATACAGGAATGACGGCTCTCGATCTGCTGCGGATGATGCAGGAGTATGAGTTTGTCAGGCAGGCGATAGAAGGTTCATTGCCGCTTAAATGCGGCTGAAGGATCTCCAGTCCACGGAAGGGCCATACTCCACCGCCGAGAGCCTGGGACAGGATCGGAGAGTATAACCGCTCCAGTTCCGCCAGCGCGCCGGCGGCAAAAGCAGCTGTCTGCTGGTCGTTTGGGAAGGCGAAGTCGGGATGATTACACAAAGGAGAGAGCTGGTGAGCGTAAAAATCGGATATGCCCGAGTAAGTACCAGGGAGCAAAATCTACACGAGACAAACTGGACCCATTTTGTTCAAGTAAATGGACCCACTTGAGGTGATGGCTCCAAATTTTGGACTGCGAGGACCTTTGACTAAACTTTGACCAAGAGCGTGGTATCTAATGTTATCGGTTGAACGTTTGCAAACGAAAATCGACCGAAGGGTTGAGCTTAAGTTGTTAAAAATACAAGATTATGGTGGTCCAGGTAAACCCGCAGAAAGATCGGTCGCACTGGCTTCGAATCCCGTTTCCCGCTCCAAACAAAAAGTAATGGCCAGGTCTTTGACCTGGCCTTTTTCTTTTTGTGCCGCTGCCCGATCACCCGGGATCAGCTCAACCTGGTCGGTAAGCACTCGGCAGGTGTCCGAGGCGGTCCCTCTGCATTCTCCTCTAATTCTCCCTCGATTTCCTGCTCAGGTTTATCCGCGCTTTCCCAACCCCTAAAGTGTTCCTTTTCGGGGGACACAGCGCAAATAAATTCATATTCCCCGCCTTCCTGCCGTTTCCAGTCACTTGCTTTGCCTCACCCGATCTCCACTTGGCAGCGGAACGGCCACTGAGGACTACAAGCAGAATACTCCGTCTGTAAGTAAATTACTTAATGTTCTTTGCATTAAATGACTACTGTGGTATTAAAGTCTGGTAATTCTCAATCCTTGAGCCAGTAGAGCGGGAAGTCTCAAGGTCGATATAGGGTACCTCCGTTCAAAATTGACATTCGGTGAGCACTGACTAATTGTTCGATGAATTTATGGGATATTATGAAATATTTTTTATTCAATTGGAGCTCCGTTATTGCTGCAAGCTTTTTTGGATTAGGATGCATTGTCATGGTCAGTATCAATTCTGACGCATTCTTTAAGACAGACATGGATGACGTGGTCGCTGGTAATGAATCAAGATTTAAGCCCGTACGCAATTATTTAGCTGGCGAAAAAGTGATCGGTTTCGTATCAGGAAAAACCAACACACCTGTAGAGGAAACAGTGCACTACTTTATAGCACAGTACACTCTAGCTCCAGTGCTAGTGGAACATGGACCTAACAGGCGATTGGTAATAGTAGATTTACAAAATGATCAACTGAATATTGAACGACTAAATCCCAATCTTGAGATCGTTAAATATTTGGGAAGCGGGGTCACTCTCTACCGGAACAGGCTTGTTAAATGATGACCACGACTTTTCTACTTGTGACAATATCAATAATGATAGGTTTACTGTGCTCAGCTCTTTTGACCAGGAACTGGCGTAATGAAATTGCTTTAAATGCGTCACTTGCTATCGGAATTGGTCTTGGATCGTCCTCGGTGATCTTTTTTTTAGGTTTGGAAGCGTTTGGCCCGCGCCCCATGATTTCCCTTGTGGTTGAGTTGCTGTTGCTGGCCACCCTTGCCACGTGTATTTGGTGGTGGCGGCACCTGCAGCCAGAGAAATGGGACATGCCTTCAATCTGTGATTCAACCACGGAGTCACCTGCGCGTTGGCTCCCACGCCTATTATTCTTGCTGCTGATTTTTGTGGTTGTTATTAAGACAGCCGTATTTATGGCTCAAGTTCAGAGCAAGCCACACGGTGATTGGGACGCTTGGGGAATCTGGAATCAGCGTGCGCGTTTCCTGGCGCTAGCTGGTGATGGTTGGCCGCGGGCTTTTTCACGGATAATCAGTTGGTCGCACCCTGACTACCCTCTACTTATTCCTGGTAGTGTCGCGCGGATTTGGCTTGCAGCAGGGGAACTATCTAGTTTCGTGCCAGCAATCATAGCGGGATTATTCACCATTGGAGTGCTGTCGCTGCTGATTGCAGGCACAGCATTCCTGAGTGGCTGGGCACAAGGTTATTTAGCTGGAATCTGTTTGTTGGCAGCGAACGGCTTTATGGATCATGCCGCGAGCCAATATGCAGACGTCCCTCTGTCGTTTTTCTTCCTGGCCACATTGCTGGCAATCGGGTTGCACGCCCGGCTCGAACAACGCAAATGGCTGGTGTTAGCTGGCCTGACCGCCTCCTTGGCTGCTTGGACCAAGAACGAAGGTCTCGTTTTCTTCCTATTGGTCGGTCTGACTGTTGTGCTGGTGGGCATGTTTAAACAGGGATGGCGTTCTGCTTGTCTCGATATTTTGTACTTCTTGCTAGGTGCCGGCCCCGGAGTGATGTGCTTGTTGATTTTTAAGCTGCATTTGGCACCGTCCAATGATCTTGTGGCAGGTGTTCGGGTAATCAACCTTGAAGGACAAGTTACAAACCTGGGCCGACATGCTAAAATAATAAAGAGCTTCTATCATCAGATGCTGCATTGTTTCGGACTTAAAAGCCTCTGGTTGTTAATTGGAATATATACTCCATTTGTTGGCATTAGGGTTTCTCAGCAACTGATGCATCTATCCGGTTGCGTTATGGTCTTGTCCGGAATGCTTGTGAGCTATTATCTGGTGTTTTTGACCACGCCCTATGACCTAACCTGGCATTTGAATACTGCACTTGATCGTCTCTTTTATCAAATGGTGCCGTGCTTGATTTTTCTTATTTTTGCCGTTCTGAAATCGCCAGGCCAAAAGGCCCGCGTCATGCCAACATTAATGCACGACTTGCAGGTTTCCTTGAAGCCGCCGGCCCTCCTCTGATATTCTAGCCTCAAGGGGGGCTTTCCCCTGCGCCCAGCTTATCGTTCCCGCCCTTCCTCTCTCCGCTCTCCTTCACGCCCGTCGTGACGCGGGTCGCGCAGGTACTGGTGGAATAAGACCCGCGCCAACGCTACCGTTATCAGTTTTCTCCTGTTGCCTTCCTTGGGAGCTGGAACTCTACGAGGTAAGCAGTGGACGCAATGACACTCGGTAACGCCATGGACTGGGGACAGGGGAATGCCATGCCTTTGCACTATTTTTTGGCTGTCTCTATGGGGAAGGTGCTTCTCCTCTTTGAGGCAGTCATTACACCTAGCGATCCGGTGATATGACCGGCAAAATCCGTGGCACTCTTACGCTGTCCCGCGCTGGACAACGCTTCGTGCTGTCGGTTCGAATGTTGCATTCGCTGGACTCCTGACGAGTTACATTTGCCTCTCCGACAAGAGCAAACCCAGGGCAACCTGGGGACGCAGAGTCACAGATCCGTGTTATCGCGGATGGCTGGTCCGCCGAAGAGGGTGATCTTTTGCCATTTTCAATGGTCGAATTACGCCCAAATTCCTTGACGAACTGGGCGTTTTTTTGTCTTCACTCTTCAATTCATTGAAAATTCAGCGGGTTCACGATAAAGGTAACGGTGCATATTTGAAGATCAAGGAAATAATTCTCGCCGCCGCTTGCATTCTCTTGATGACGACGAAGGATAAAGCTTTAATTCTGAAGCTTATCGTTAAGGCACATTGGCAGGGATGCTTTATAACGTTCGCGTTCTGGGTGGTAGGCGCAACGGGGGCCATAGCAGGCCAAGCTGCCGGTACCGGTACTACCGGGTCTGTGCACGATATGAACATGTTTGCCTTCGTCCTGGGGGACCCATACCAGCGATCGTGCGCCTTTTGCCATGTTCCGCACAATGCCAATAACAACATCGGGCCGTTATGGAGCAGGCCTATGGACCGGACGGCTTCAGGTCTCGCCCCGTATACCTGGGTAGCTCCTGCCAATAAGCAGATTTCGCAAACTATAGACCCATTGTCGGGGCCCAGCAGGCTTTGTATGACATGCCACGATGGTGTGATTGCCATAGACTCCCATGGCGATACCGTAACGGGTGAATATCTTATCTCTAAAGATCTCAACATCACCCATCCTATCGGGTTCAGTTATGATGAGGCAATGGCTGCCAGGGGACCAAGTGAACTGGTAGACAAGAATCAACGCTTTGCCACCAAGGTTACTGTAAGCACTGTTCCTGGCACATATAATACAGTTGAAAGAAACAGCACTCTCAGGATTTCGGATGTACTATACACGGGCTCGATCGTCACCTGTGTAACTTGTCATTCTGTCCACAACACGGGTAATGCAACTCCAGACCCCGGTCATACCTATAACTATCTCCTTTGGGCAAAGGAAGAACAGTCTCTAATTTGCCTTTCCTGCCACATTAAATGAGCGTGTCAGTTCAAGGCAACCCGGATCTGGCTTTTTACCGCATTGATCGACGTGCCATAGAACGATTTGATACGAAGGTGCTGCTTTGGACAGGCAAAGGGACAGGCACCGTTTAATGCACGGATTGCGGGTATCCTCGAAGTCGCCGGCCCCGGCTAAGATGGCCTTGCCCCCGGGCCCTTTCCCCTGCGCCCAGCTTATCGTTCCCGCCCTTCCTCTCTCCGCTCTCCTTCACGCCCGTCGTGACGCCCGTCGCGCAGGTCCTGCCGCGGCTCATGACCGCGCTCTTTCAACTCACGCTGCTCTGCCGGCCTTTTGTTCTCGGGCCGGAAATATCTCCCCCGGTAGTGGCCACGGTCCTGGCTGTAGAAGCGATATTCCCGATCACGGAATTGGTGGATCTTCGCGAGATTGTACCTGCGCAGTTCCGGGGGAAGCTCCCTGTGCCGCATCCTGATCCAGTCGCCGCCATAATAGGTGGTCCGGTACCACCCGCCGCCCCTGTTCACGTAGTACATGCCGGAGAGATAAAACATGTCGTAGGGCACGCCGACTGCCACGCCAAAGCCCAACTCCGCTGGGTAGAGGAAGTCCGGTGGCTGCGAGATGGCGATCAGCGGGCCTCCCACGTTGATGTTGAAGGAGATGTCGGCCGCCTGGGCCCCTGAGGCCGCCTGGAATAGGACTACTGCCAACGCCACTGCTATTAATTTTCTCATGGTGCCTCCCAATCTGGTGACCTGCAGCCATGCTGCCGACCAGAGCGAAATGGGTTGTCAGTGCGTTAAAGAATTAGAAAAAAGCGCCGAGACACGAGGAGGTACCTGTCAAGGCGCAAAAAGAGTGTTGTTGTTTGAATCTCGTATCCGAAAAGCAAAAATTTATTGTCAACGGTCCAAAAGAATGTGCCCAATGCCTGGCGGGTATTCATTCGTTCGATGTGATATGACAATAGATCGGTAATGAGGAAGAAATATGGATGCAATGTGAAACAAATGAGTGTCGCTGTTACAGAAGACGTCCGCCTCCGATGCGGTACTGGAAAAATGCAATCAGGCGAAAGGTCTCACCGGTGTACCCTTTGGGGAAGGAGCCGATCGGGCCGAGCTGCTTCAGGCTCCGCAGCACTTCGTCGTCCAGCACCTGGCTCCCCGAACTTTCCAGGAGCGCGACATGTACGATTTCGCCGCCTCGGTTGAAGGTGATCTTGACCGGCGTCACTCCTTCGATCCCGCGCTGGGCCGCCTCCTGAGGGTAGTGCCAGGCTCCGTAGACCGCAGTCTCGAAGTGGCGCAGGAAGGAGCCAAACTGGATGTCGTCCGTGTTGAGAAACTTGGTTTCCCCCTCCTCGACTTCCGGCCCGTACTTCTTCCGGTAGCTTTCCTCCAGGCGAGCCATTTTCCCGGCGCTCGGAAATAGCGCGGAACGGCCGGCGGGCGCTGCGGTTTTCGGCCTGAAAAGTCCCTCGCCTCGCGTAATGGGCTCTTGGCTGACCTGGGGGGCGGGGCCGGGCAGCGCCTGCCGGCTCGGCGCCGCTGCTTCCACCGGCCGGCCGGTAGAGTGCGCCGGAAGGGTAGCGGCCTGGTTCGTCTGTGGGGCTCCCCCGGCCGGCTGCCGGACGCGCTCGGCCTCCCGGCTTTCTTTTGGGGCCGTTTCCCGGGTTACCCTCTTGGGGTTCTCGTGGCGTCTTTGAGCGCTCGGCTTGGGACCGGGCAAAACCGGCGGCAGATCGGGAAGGTCGGTCAGGTCCACCATGGTCGGCTCAGGTGCTTTTTTGGGTTTTTCAGGAAGGAGCAGGGCCGCCAGTCCGAAGACCGTCAGGTGGAACAGGACGGAGAGGGCTATCAGGTAGAGGAACGTCTTTTCGACATGGTTATCTTTCATGGATCTCCACCCGAAAGATCCGGGTGCTTACGGTAAAGGAACGGGTGAAACGCGCGCCGGTCTACCCTCTACGAAAAATAAGGAGCAATTGTGTAAGGAATAAGAATGTTTCGACGCGTTATGGAGAATCGTGAGAAATACGAAGAAAAGGGGCAGGCTGCAGAAGGTCCCTTGGGTTATGTTGCCGGCGCTCCCAATAGCCGCGCCGACACCTGGTCAGCTGGCGCAGCAGGAGAATCGAGCTTTGGGTTGCCTTTTATCCGATTGTCGGAGCTGTTTTAACCCGCCATCCGGAAAGGCGCCACTGCTAATAATGCAAATCATTTTCAATAGGTTGACCTGGGAAAAGTCCCCTCCGGCCTCGGCGTCCATGATCCGCCCTGCGCCGCCTGGTTCACGCAAGCCAGCGGAGTATGGCAGCAGGATAGCAGGCTCGCCATGCGGCAGCGGCACGCGCGATGGAGGTCGGCCAGCTGCAGACTTTCTTCCGGTTTGCCGAAAATCTTCCATGGCCCCTGGCAGGAAAAGGGTAGCGCAACCCATCCCATGAACCCGACGACATCCTTCAGCGGGTAACCGAGGAATACTCCAATCTCGTGGGGAAACTTCTCTTCCGTCATCCTCTCCTGAAGTTCGTCAAGAATCAGTTTCGGGTCTGCCGGAGAGCGGTACCCGGCCCGGTTCAAAACGGCGGTGACTTTTTTCTGGGCTAGCAGCGCGCTCATAGACGCCTCGTGATAAATCAACAGGAGGCGATGATTTGCGTTGATGGTCAGTTCCCTGAATTTCAGGCCGAACTCCGCCATGAGCTCCGTCCCGTAGCTAGCCCAGAGTGCGTAGAGGTTGCGGCCGCAATCGCGCTGACGGTTTACGATGCTGACCAGGTTGGCCGGCTTGGTTCCCCAGAGGACTTCAGCCGTTTCGAGGGCGAGAAAGGCGGCAAGACAGTCTCTTTCCTCGGCAAAGTTCTTCGACAGGTGTTGCCAAACCGGGCGGTCGTTGCCGGTCGAGTCGTGCCACGTTCCTTGATGACGCACGTAGTCCCCCTGGTCAGAATCTGGGTATCTTCGGCTCCGGTTTGACAAGAGTCCGGGTTCGAAGCATCGGTCGGTCTGTGATCCCATCGCGCTCCCCCTGCTGTACCGTTTAGCTTTGAGTTGATTGATTCGATAAAATACGGGATTGCAGCCTGAGTTGCAAATGAATGTTGTTGTCAATATCATTTAGCTGCCGCACCTGTCAATGGAAATTTCCGCTTGCAGCAAAATTCTGCAACCCGGTTCATGGGTACCAAGCGAGGAGGCCGTTGGCGGGGGGGGGCGCAGCAGATTTTCAGATGTATGGCTTTTGCATACTAATGACACATGGGCGGGACACAATGATACACCAGGGGAGGGGAGGCCAAGGTCCAGTTGCTGCAATTCCGGCAGGTTGTCACCTTACAACCTTGGCACTGGTTATGCTGATGTTCAGCAACGGCATTTACTATCAGGAGGTGATCACAATGAACAACTGTCATGTTTTTCATCCTGAACAGACCCGAAATGAGGACCGGCTGGCACCTCTGGATTTCTCGGGCAATCAGCCCGCGCTGCCACCCTTGACGACGGAAGCTGTGGACTCGATCTTTTACCTGGTGGAAGAGGAAGTGCTACCGAACTAGAAAACAAAGGGGATGCCCCTTCCACCCTGCCTGACTCCGGTTCTTGCACCAGTCGAGCATGATGGAAGGGACGCCCCCGAGCCCCGCAGCAGGATGACGGCTCGCTACCCCGTGGTGTCAAGCGGCCAGTTTGAAGCGCCCTACGATCCTATGGAGCTCTTCTGCCAGCTTTGTCAGTTGGCTTGCGGCAAAATCCGTCTCCTGCGCACCGTGGGCCGAGTGCATCACGATCTCGGTGATGCGCTGCATGTTGTTGCTTATCTCACTGGTGGTGGCCGTCTGCTCTTCTGCTGCGGTGGCAATCTGGTTGGCCTGCTGGGTCACCGCACCGATCTGCGCCAGGATCGCATCGAGTGCCTCGCTGGACTTGGCGGCTTCACCGGTTCCCCTCTCCACTTCGCTTACCCCCTGATCCATGGCGCTCACCGCGGCCCTCGTCTCGCTCTGGATGGTCTTGATCATTTGGCCTATTTCTCTGGTCGCTTTGGTCGTCCTTTCCGCGAGCGCCCGCACCTCGTCCGCCACCACCGCGAAGCCGCGTCCCTGCTCCCCGGCTCGGGCCGCTTCGATTGCCGCGTTCAGGGCCAGCAGGTTGGTCTGGTCCGCAATGTCCTCAATGGTGCCGATGATCTCGCCGATCTGCTCTGAGCGCCCTCCGAGGCTGTCAACGGTGTGGGCGGCCGACTTTACCTTGTCGGCGATGGCTCCCATGACCGCGATGCTTCCCTTGACAACCTCGACCCCCACCAGCGCAGCAGCATTTGCCTGGTCGGCATTTTGGGCCGTCATGTGGCAACTGTGCGCGATATCGCTGGAGGTGGCGGCCATCTCCTCGCCGGCGGTCGCCACGGAGTTGGACTGTGCCACGATCTCGTCGGCACTGCTCACCATCTGGTGCGAAGTCGCATGGAGTTCCAGCGCCGCGGAGGATACCTCCAGGGAGGCATTGGCGAGAGCGCCGATGGTTTCCTTCATGCTGGATGCCATGTTGTTCATGGCGCGCTTGAGCAGTGCTGTTTCGTCCTTACCGCGACTGTCTATGGTTACCGTCAGGTCGCCTTCGGCGATTCTGTCGGCAACCTCTACGCAGGAGCGGATGGGGCGGGTGATGGCGAGGGTGGAGATAACCGAGATGAATATGTTTATGAGGAGCGCCGCACCACAGAGCAGGATCAGGATGTACTTGGATTGCGCGGCGCTCCCGAAAGCCGCTTCGGAACGGGATGCCGCGAGCTTGTCATAATAGGAATCCAGTTCTTGGCCTGCCACACGCACATGCTCGAAGGTTGATCGCCCCTCGTTCTTGTAGATCTCGATGAATGCCGCGTGATCTCCCTTCATGGCCGATCCGATCAGTTTCTGATTGGTTTCCTTCCCGGTAGCCAGTTGCTCTTTGAGGTTGGCAAGGAGCTTTTTCCCCTCCTCGGTCCTGCTGTTCTTCGTGATCGCCTCGAGCTTCTCCTTGTACGCCTTCCTTAGGCCACCGATCCCGTCCAGCACCTTCTGCCTTTCTGCCGCATCTTCGGTGACCGCGAGGGTCTTTATCGCATCCGTGATGCTTGCGGCATAGGTGAGGATGCTGGCGACGTCGTTACGCACGCCGTTTACCCCCTGAACGTCGGTCATGTGTTCGACGCTGTTCGTCAGCGAGATCATCCCGGTGATTGAGCAGATGATTAAAAGCAGTGATCCAATTCCGAATCCGATGAGCAACTTGGTCCCTATCTTCATGTCTGGGCTCCTCTGTCTTTCGCTTGTGGCAGCTTGCTGGCGTTGTGTCTAATGAGTACTTATCGGCTGTCGAGGAAAGAAACTTAAAGGCTGATGCAGGGATTTTTGGGTGAAGTTGAGAAGGGACTGTGAGGGGATGGGGACAGATCTGGCGAGTGGAATCGATGCTTAATTATGATTTGCTGAGCTAATGGCTCTTTCGAGGCTATAATTATGGCAATGCCGGTAAGTTGGCGTTATCCGACCACCAGGGGGCAGTTTTGAGCTTCTGGTCAGGTGAGGGCGCTTGGAACCGTGCTCAGGGCAAAGACTGCCGGCGCGAATCGCGGGGAAAATACCCATTCAAAGTGAGGTCTTCATGGATTCCAGCAAGTTTGTCGACTACTACGAATTGTTGCAACTGAGCCCGAACGCCGACACCGAGACCATTGACCGTATCTTCCGGCATCTTGCCAAGAAATTTCATCCCGATCACACCGCGTCCCCGGACACGGACCGGTTCAGCCAGATCGTCGAGGCTCACCGGACGCTCTCTGACCCGGAGGCCCGCGCGGGTTACGACGCCAGGTACCAGGATTACTGGGACCGCAAATGGGGGCTCGCTTCGGAGGCGAGCTACAAAGCCGCCTTCGGCGACGACCAGGTGACCCGGGAGCGCCTGCTTTCCCTTTTGTACGTGCAGCGCCGGCGCAACATGGACAGTCCCGGCATGGGCGAATACGAGATTGCCCGATTGCTGCGGACTCCGGCCGAAATGATCGAGTTCCACCTGTGGTACCTGAAGGCCAAGGGGTGGGTGGAGCGCCTTGAATCCGGATATCTAGCCATCAGCGTGCTGGGCGTGGACCAGGTCGAGCAGAGCCGACTCCGCCTCAGTCCCGACCATCTGATCGAAGCCCCTCATCACGAAGGCGCGGAAGCGGGGCAAAAAGATGCTCCGGATGCAAATTTGACCCGTATCGGAGTCGAGGCCTGATGTGGTAAATTAACCGCAGGAAGAAACCGGGGCGCCGAGACTGAAAGGGAGTACACTATGGAGACCAGAACATATCGTGTGCGGCTGGTGCGGCCGGTATTTCAGGTAGTTGCCGTGGAAGTGGAAGCGAGCAGCGAGGACGATGCGGTTCTGGAGGCGATCATCCAGGCCGACACGGTCCCTGAGGAGGCCTGGAGCGGGGCCTTCGACCCTGAGAGCTACTTTTACGATGTGCACTCTGTTGAGGAGGCGTCCGAGCCGGAAGATGGCTACCTTTATGCGGGTATGGAGGACGACCGGAAATACCTGCTGCTGAGGGGAGACCTTGATTCCGGGACCGGGGCCATGCCGTTCCAGCCCTGGATGACGGATGTCAGCGATCTCATGCTGGTCGATCTCTGCCAGGACTGGTCCGATGACTTGGCGTCCCTGGAGCAGGCGGGCGCTGCCGGATTTTACTCGTCTCTGGACCGGCAGGTGAAGGCCAGGAACCGGACATTGGCAACGGTGCTGCCGTTCCGGCGTCCCGGAGATTCCGTTGAAGAGGGCGAGACCGTCTAGTCAGGGCTTTTATCAGGGGAAAAAACATGAATAAATGTGACTACTGTCAAAGTGTGCTGGATGATGGTACACTATGCACCTTGTGCGGGCCTCGCCCGAACGTCACCTGCCCGGTATGCAGGGAAGCATACCACTCGAAAGGGCGAGGCAAATGCCCGGTGTGCGGTCTGGACTGGGACGACAACGTGGTCCCACGTTAGCGCCTCCCTTGAACCAGGCCGGGCCTGAGCCTTTTATTGATCTGACTGCGCTGGTCGATCCACCCAATCACCTCTCACCTGCTCACCCAAACCGGGTAGCTGTTTAGTATTTAGGAGCCCTCGCTTGCAATTTACCGCCTGTTTTTCGTCGTTCACCGTATGAAGTACGCCATTTTCGTTGTTGGGTTTCTCGCCTTGCTGCTGGGCTACTTGAGGTATCGCCGCCCGGTCCGCGGCAAATTTGAGTATCACGAAAGGTTCCGCCCGATCCAGGTCCTCGACCCGGGGACCGATCCTGCCGAAGAGCGTCCGAGCTACTGATTCCTGCGTGGCGGGCTCGTGACCCGCAAAGTGTCCGGGAACCTTCGAGCTCCGCAGGGGCAACCGGGAAGTCCGGAGGGACAAGCACCATGCAAGACGACGCCACCATAATCACCATGCAAGACGACGCCACCATAATCCTGGGCAACGAGGACGTGACGCGGGTCGTGGCCGAAATCCCGCCAGGGCACCGCCACATCCGTACGACGCTGACCTTCGCCGACGGCTCTTGCGTCACCTTCCAGGAGGCGACGGTTGCGGCCATCGTGCGCGCCTACGTCGCCGTGAAGACGGACCCGCTCCGGGAACGGATTGCCCTCTCGGGGCGGCTGGTCGAAGTCCGCAAGCACGGTTACGCGGAGTGGCAGCTCCTGGAGGAGGGCTGAATCAGGCCGGTTGCGGCCAGTTCCCCCTCTGCAGCCAAGCGGCGCTCCGGATAAAGTCCTTGCAAAAAGACGGAGGACCGGGTACGGATGCTGCTGAGGATTTATGAAAAACCTGCACGGCAATATCCGCAAACTTTACGCCTTCTCCTTCCTGCAGATGACGCTGTTCCCAATGGCGATCATTACCCTTTTCTGGAAAGACCACATCGGACTGACGCTGACGCAGATCCTCCTGCTGCAGGGCATCTTCTCGCTGGCGACCCTCGTGCTGGATTACCCCGCCGGCTACGTCAGCGACCGGCTGGGCTATCGCCGGGCACTCAACATCGCGGCGCTCTTGGGGATCGCCGGCTGGGGGGTCTATACGGTCGCGGCCTCCTTCGGCACGGTGCTCCTGGCCGAAATCCTGCTTGGCATGTCCCTTTCCTTCGTCAGCGGCTCCGACTCGGCACTGCTCTACGAGACGCTGCGTGCGGGAGGGCAGGAGCAGAACTACGCGCGCCATGAAGGGAGGATGAACGGTTTCGGGCAGTTCGGCGAGGCCGCCGGGGCGCTGCTTGCCGGGGTCATCTACGCCTACTCTCCGGTACTCCCCTTTGTCCTGCAGGTCGGTGTCTGGATCGCGGTACTCTGGGTCACCAGGGGGCTCGCGGACACGCCCCGGGAGCCCACGCTCCGGGCGCGCTCCCATCTGGCAGAGGCTTTCGCCACGGCGCGCTACGCCTTCGGGGAGAACCGGCGCCTGCGCTACACCATCCTCCTCAATACGGCCCTCGGGATCGCCTCGTTTTTCCCGGTCTGGCTGATCCAGCCCTACATGCAGCACTCCGGGGTCCCGCTTGCCTGGTTCGGGCCGGTCTGGGCCTGCGCCAACCTGACGGTGGCACTGTGCTCCCTGGCGAGCCACCGCGTGCATCGGCGCCTGGGCGACAAGAGCATGGTGCTGCTCTTCGTCGGCCTGGTCGCCGCCGGCTATTTCGGCCTCGGCATGGCCACGGGGGTGATGGGATTCCTGTTCTACTACCTGCTCACCTGCATGCGTGGGTTGCGGGGACCGATGATGCTCGCGCATACCCAGGGCGAGTCAGCTTCCGCGAACCGCGCCGCGACCCTGTCCCTGCAGTCGGTGTCGTTTCGGCTCCTCTTTGTCTGCACCGGTCCGCTGGTGGGTAAACTCGCCGACAGCGTCGGGGTGCGGCAGACCTTCCATCTGCTTTTCTACGCGTTCCTGATCTCGCTTCCCCTGTTGTCGTACCTCTTCCTGAAGCACACGCCCCGGGCTGCCAAAGACCAATAGTGCTTGCCTACTCCCAATATCCACGCTAAATTGGTGCTTGTCTTTCCCGCTGGCCGGGTTTGCTGAACCTGGCGGAGCCAAAACCAAACTAAATATAAGGTAACGGAACCTAGATGAAAAAAAACAAGGCTGACGCAGTTCCGAAATACCTGATGAATCCTCTGGATGCCGAGATCGCTGTCACGGCGCTGCATGCCACCGGGGACTATACGGTGCTCCGCAGGCTGAACCTGGATCGGGATACCCGGTTCACCCGGCGCGAGGTCCCGGGGTCCCTGATCGGCCTTTGTCTCGACACTGAGACGACCGGGTTGAATCATGCTGAAGACAGGATCATCGAGCTGGGAATCGTCGCCTTTGAGTATGACCCGGTAACCGCCGAGATCCTGCGGATCGTGGATCGCTACAACGGCTTCGAAGACCCGGGGTGCCCGCTTCCCGAGATCATCAGGGAGATCACCGGCATCACGGACGAGATGGTCGCCGGCCAGGCCTTCGACGACGAGCGGGTCAGGTCGCTCGCCGATTCGGCGACCCTGGTCATCGCCCACAATGCAGCCTTCGACCGGAAGTTCGTGGAGGCGAGGTATCCGTTTTTCACCAAGGTGCCCTGGGCCTGCACGGTGTCCCAGATCGACTGGGGCAAGGAGCGGATCAGCACGCGCATCTTGGAATACCTGCTGTTCAAGTGCGGCGGTTACTGCATCAAAGCCCACCGGGCGTTGGACGACGCCGAGGGGGTACTGGGGCTTTTGCTGGGGGATTTCCCGGTCAGCGGTACGCCGATCTTCAAGCAACTGCTGGAGAGGTCCGAGGAAGTCACCTCGAAGATCTACGCCGTGGGAGCGCCCTTCGCCAAGAAGGACATCCTGAAGCAGCGCGGCTACCGCTGGAACGATGGTGCGGACAACGGCAGCAAGGGGTGGTGGACCGACGTACCCCAGCACCAGGAGCAGGACGAGATGCTCTACCTCGCCAGGGAGATTTACCCGGGCGGCAACACCAAGAGCGTGGACATCACCAGGGTCGACGCCTACGCCAGGTTCTCGGTACGGGAAGGATAGGGCAGGGGGTGGAAGAGATGGGATGGGATGTCGGGCAGATTTGTCCCTGAAAGAGTGTTATCATGGAACTAGTAGGTGCACGAGCCTGTTTCGGGAGGTGTCCTCATGTCCATGAACTCTTCACACGTGCCGGCGCATCTGCAGGGCCTGCTGCGGCACTTCGCCGACCTGCGCGACGGTACTCACGGCAACGGGGCGGTCACCCGCGCCGATAAGGACAAGCTCTTCCACGCCGCCGTCAGCTTCCTGGACCGCTACGCCCGCCAAGCCCTCTCCGAATTGAACGAGACGCTGCTGCTCGCCAGCGGCTCAATCAGCGCCACGGGCGTCACCAGGACGCACAGCGGGGACCTGTCCGCCGTCTGGGCGCTCGGTTGGCCCGAGCAGGAGCGGGAAGGCATCCCGCCCATCACCCTGGAGGCCTTCTTCGGGCACAATTTCCACCATCCCCACCTGCGCGGCGCCACCCTGGGCGACTGGCCTCTCAACGTCTTCAGCGACGCCGACGCCGCCGCCGAGCTCCCCACGCTGCGGGCGATAGCCAGCGCCGACCTGCACAACCTGGTTTTCCAACGCGATTACCGCATCGTCCCCGCCACCACACGGGGGGAAGACCACTGACGGTCACCGGCTTCCCAGCGCATCCTTCATCCTGAAATAGACTCCTTTCCCTTGGTCGCTTGGCAGCTCCAGGGTGCCGGAGACGGTCACCAGGTTTTCCTCCCAGCGCACCGGTTTCGAAACTAAAACCTCCAGCATCTCGTTGGGTTCTGCCGGGGGGCAAAAGGCGCAGCTGGGCGCGCGCCTGCTCAGCAGGAAATGGCCGGACTTCTCCTTGGTCTCCAGGGGCACCATGAAGCCGCTGATGACTATCCGCTTGCCATTGAGGGCTTTCACCTCGGGAAGATAGCTGATGCTGGAGCATAGCTTCTGGTCCGTCCTGATCTCGCAGCGGGCAAAGAGTTTCCAGAGATAGTCATCCGATTGCAGCATCAGGTGCGCCGGCGGCTGTGAGCCGAATTTGCCGGCGCAAACGAAAATCCCTGCCACGAGACACAGTAAAAGAAGGATGCGGGCCATGGATTAGCGTGTCACCGCATCTTTCAACTGGAAAAAGATCCCCTTTTTGCTGTCGTTGGGCAGGATCAGCGTACCGGACATGGTGATGAGGTTCTCCTCCCAGGCCATCGGCTTGGCTGCGAAGACTTCCATGACTTCGTTGGGTTCTCCCGGGGGGCAGAAGGCACAGGTGGGCGCCCGCCGTTCCAGCAGGAAATGGTTGGATTTCTGCTTGGTCTCCAGGGGCAGCATGAAGCCGCTGATGGTTATCTCTTTGCCGTTCATCGCCTTGACACCTGGCAGATAGGTTATGTCATAGGAAAAGTCCTTGTTCGGCTTCAGCTTGCATTGGGAAAAGGTTTTCCAAAGCTGATCCTCCGACAGCATGGACCTGGGCGCCGAGGAGCCCGACAAGCTGCCCGATCGGGAAAAACCGGTGTCAGGCCGGTCGCGCACGTTGAAGCCGCAGGCGAACGTCACCATGAAGATCATAAATACTACCCGTTTCATAAAGCCTCCAGGCTCAGTGGTGCACCAGTGTCTTGAAGATGTCGATACGATAGACCCGAATCGCCGGCAGTAAGGCGGCCAAGGCCCCGACCGCCAGACTCACCGGAAAGAGCCAGGCTTCCTCAACCAGGAAGAGCCTCCCCGTCATGTGGATGTGCTTGGAGCTGGCGAGCCAGCTGGCGATGCCCTGCACCAGCAGATGGCCGGTCAGTACCCCGAGGGCCACGCCGACCAGCGCGACCACCAGGCTTTCAGTCATCATCAGGGCAAAGAGCTTGCCGGGCCGGGCGCCGAAGCTGCGCATCAGGGCCAGATCGTAGCGGCGCTCGTCCATGGCGTTGTACAGGCCGGCGAAAATCCCGAAGCCGGCCAGGGCGATCAGGAACCAGGCAAAGAAGCCCAGCGTCTCAGTTCCTCTCCCCATGAAGGCGTTGAGCCGGGCCATCTCGAAGGCCGGGCTGGCCGCCTGCATGGAGGTCGTCTTGTTGATCAGGCGCGGCAGTCCCGCGGCCGCGAGCGGCGAGTTGTAGGAGATCAGCAGGGAGGTGATTTCGCGTTGCTGGTCGGGGTTGGCAGCGCCAGTCTGGGAAGTCTGGGAAGCGTCGTGGTGCTCGCTCGAACTTCCGGGGGCGCCGGCTTCCTGGTCGTCGTCATGTTCATGGATGTACCAGACGCTTTCCATGCCGGTCAGCACCAGCCGGTCCAGCACGCTGTCGGTCGGCTCCAGGACGCCGACGACCGTATAGGGAAACTGCGCATGCACCTCGCCTCCCACGGTCAGACCGTGTGACCCGGCAAAGGTGTCACCGGTCTTCAGGCCGCTCCTGCTGGCGACTTCCGCGCCCAGCACCGCTTCCATTTCCTTCTTCCAGTAGCGCCCCCCCGCCCGGAGCTTGGCCTGATAATGCTCGGGATAGGCCGCCGTGGTGCCGACGATGCGAAAACCCTGGAAATTGTCGCCCAGGGAAAGCGGGATGGCTTGCTGCACCATCGGGTGCTTGCTCAGTTGTTGCGCCGCCTGGAGCGGGATGTTGCCGGTGGGGAGATCCAGATGGAAAACGCTGGAAAGGATGAGCTGCATGGGGCTCCCCTTGGCGCCGACCACGAGATCGATCCCCTTCAGGTTATTGGCGAACTCGTTTTGCAGTTGGGCGTTGACCAAAAGCAGCACGACAATCATGGCGACCCCGGCGGCGAAGGTCGTGACGGTCAGGGTCGTGCTCAAGGCTTTGTGGCGCAGATAGGCGAAACTGAGTCTCAGGCTGTTCATTGCGCGCCTCCGACCCTGATCTGCTGGTGGAAATGCCCTTTGATGCGCTGGTCGTGAGTCGCGATTATCAGGCTCGCCTTGGAGGCCGCCGCGAGCTGCAGCAGGAGACCCATCACGGTTTCACACGCTCTGTCATCCAGCGCCGAGGTGGGCTCGTCGCCGACGATGATCCTGGGAGAGTTGATGGCGGCGCGCGCGATGGCCACCCGCTGCTGCTGACCCTGGCTCAGGGTCTCCGGTTTGTCGTCCTTCTTGTCGGCGATGCCGAGCCGCTCCAATAGGCTTATCGCCTTGTCCCGGTCCTGGGCGACTCCCGCCGCGTATTGGGCCAGGAGCACGTTCTCCAGGACGGTCAGGGCGCTCACCATGTGCAGGGTCTGGTAGATCATGCCGATGTTCCTGCCGCGAAAGGCGTCCAGTGCCGAGCCCCGCAAGGCCCCGAGGGCCTGGCCGTTCACCGTGATCTCCCCGGCAACCGGAGAGAGCAGCCCGGCCAGGGTGCAGAGCAGCGTGGTCTTCCCGGACCCCGAGTCGCCCAGGATCAGGCAGTGCTCCCCGGACCCGAGGGATAACTGCGGCACTTCCACAATAACTTTATCTCCATATCCTGCTTTAAGTCTTTGGATCTCCAGCATAGAAACCTCTTGGCAAGGCCGGTTGCCGAACCGCCAGGAACTGCAGGCGGCAGGCGGGTAAACGACGCAGGTGGGCTACGTCCCGGAATGGTACCGGGCAGGGCTAAAAGCTAAGCATGCAATGAGAGATTCAGCAGGGAGGGGCGCGGTTTCCCGGCGCGTAGCAGGCGCGTTCGGCCGCGGCGTGCAGTACGAATCCGGGGAACACCGTGGGCGAAACCTCAGGGAGGGGGAGCAGCAGGGGGGAGGGGAGCGCGCTGTCGGCGCCGTGATGCAGAGCTGCCGCGCAGACGGAACAGTCGGGGTGGTCGACCCCGTCGTCGTGGTGATGGAGGCTTTCCACCAGGGTCGCTGAAAACAGCAGCAGTGCAAGAATCAGGGAGACGAAGCGCATATGGCCCGATTGTAGCAGAAAGTTGCACCTTACTGGAAGTTTTTGAGCCGGGCCGCCAAAAGGAAGGTACCGTCCCCGGCCGCCGGCGCCGACAGGGGGGCTGCCCTTGACTCACGCTGCCTTTTTAAGAGCCTCCCAGCCGAAACAGGCCAACTGAACCGTCTTGGGGATAGGCCGGGATCCGGAACGGTAATGGGCAATCATGCGGCGTGTCATGCCAAGGGCCTCGGCGGCACTGGACAGTGACAGTTGGTTTCTCAGCATCCAAGCGTCAAAGTCGACAGGGGAGAACAACCCGGCCTGTTCACGACAGAGTTGATAGAGCCGGTCAGCTCCCATATCGAGACCACCCGGCCAGTCGAGGCCGTGTCCCCATTCTTCAACGGCAACCTGGGAGAAAAATGCCGGATCGGCGAACGGGGCAAAAGCGGCATGACTGTTAACCGTATCGGCGAGGTCGCAGCCAAGGGTTTCACCTGTACTCCAGGTGATGACCAGGCGCATGGCATCAGTGACCTTCGCAACGGTGATCAGGGGTGCATTGCTCATTGGTTTAACCTCCGGTATTCGGCAAGCAGTTCTTGGTACTGCGCGGTTATCCAGGCAACCGCCGGCGTTATGCGTTTTTTGGGCCGAACCGCGCCGGCCAGGATTTCGAGAGAGTCAAGGGCAACGGAAACACGGGAACCATCGCGAAAAAGAACGTGCACGTGTGGAACGGGATGTGCTTCTCCTCCGTTGACACGAATCTTCCAGTCGTCTGCTCCGTGCAAGGTTGTCATGGAAGGATTGTAGTGTAATGGTTACACCATGTCAATCTGCATTCTCACCTGAGTTCCAACCGCGAGGGCAGGTGGCTTTATGGAACCCCCCTGCTCGCTTTCTGCGTTCATGGCACGGAATCCGCGGGTCGCAGTTACCCGACGCTGGAAGATGGTCGGTGAGTAGACAGCTGAAACTATGGGGGAAAATTTGCTCTAAGTTAAATCAATCATCCTTACAGGCCATATTCTGCTTCCCGTCGGAGCTGCCATTAGTACTTCGTCACCCATCAATGGATTATTAAAGAGCGTTCTCCGCGTTGCTGGCCGAGGAGCTTTTTTATTCGGCTGTCTGCTTGGTTATTTGTTTTTGTTGCATTGTGTGATAAATAATCCAAGATGCTCTATTCTTGCCTGCGAGACAGTAGCTCCAGTGCTCATGACGGCATTGCCCGCTTGATAGTGACTCCGCGTGCATCCATAAACTGACAGAGGTTTACCTACATGCCCCACAACGATGCCTCATCGTCCAGCGAGAGCAGCCAGGCCCCCCTGGCCCAGCCCGCCGCCTGCGCCGGCAGCCCCGCGGTCTGCCAGCCCACGATCCCCGAGGAGGAGCTGCACGCCATCTGCTCCACCGTGAAAGCCAGGACCGGCCACGACTTCAGCTCCTACAAGGCGAACACGGTCCTGCGGCGCATCGAGCGGCGCATGCTGGTAAGCGACGTGGCGGATATCGGCGGCTACCTCGCGCTGCTGCAGGATAACCCGCAGGAAGCCCACGCCCTCGGCAAGGACATCCTCATCGGGGTGACGAGCTTCTTCCGCGACCCGGAGGCGTTCGAGGAACTGCGCAAAGAGGTCATCCCGCGGCTCTTCGCGGACCGCGACCCCGAGGACACGGTGCGCATCTGGCACGCCTGCTGCGCCACCGGCGAGGAAGCCTATTCCATGGCCATGCTGGTGCGGGAATACCTGGACGAGCACAAGCTCTGCGCCAAGGTGCAGATCTTCGCCAGCGACCTCGACGAGTCGGCCATCGCGCAGGCCCGGGCCGGGATCTTCGAGGAGGAAAGCGTCGCCTGCCTGGGCGAAAAGCGGCTGGGGAACTTCTTTACCAGGTGCGACGGCCACCGCTGGCGGGTAACCAAGTCGCTGCGGGATATGATCGTCTTCGCCCATCACAGCCTGATCAAGGACCCGCCCTTCTCGCGTCTTCATCTGCTGGTCTGCCGCAACCTCCTCATCTACCTCAAGCCCGACATGCAGAAGCGGCTCATCTCCCTGTTTCACCAGGTCCTGACGCCGGGAGGCTTCCTCTTCCTGGGCTCCGCGGAGTCGGTCGGGAATGGCCACGAGCAGTTCAGCCCCCTCAGCAAAAAGTGGAAGATCTATGCCCACCGGGAGGGGACGCGGCGCAGCGAGGCCTCCTTCCCGCTGGCCGCCTCGATCCGGCTTCCGGGGAGGCCGCACCCCTCCCGCATGGCCGGCTCCGAGAAGCCCTCCCCGGCAGCCCTGGCGGAGAAGGCGCTCCTGGAGTGCTACGCCCCGCCAGGCATCGTGATCAACGAGAGATACGAGGTGGTGCACCTGTTCCCCCGCACCAGCCGATACCTGGAAATGCCGGAGGGCGAGCCGACCCGCGACATCCTGAAGATGGCCCGGGAGGAACTCCGGCCGGCCCTGCGGGCGGCGATCTACAAGGGTTTTGCCGAGGGGCAGGAGGTCGTCTTCAAGGGAGTGAGGCTCGGCGACGGCGGGGATGCCGCCACCGTCAACGTGCTGGCAAAGCCGCTCCCTGCCTCCAGCGCGGGCGGCAAGCTGCTCCTGGTGGTGTTCGAGACGGCGGACCCGCCGGCCAGCTTTTCGGCACCGGCCGATAACGCCCAGCCCGGCGACCGCGAACCTGCGCGGCTGCAGCTGATCCGCCAGCTGGAAGAGCAGCTGCGCATCACCCACGAGCAGCTCCAGGCCAGCACCGATCAGCTGGAGGCCTCCAACGAGGGATTTCTGTCCACCAGCGAAGAGCTGATGTCCATCAACGAGGAGTTCCAGTCTGCCAACGAGGAGCTCCAGTCCACCAACGAGGAGCTCCAGTCCACCAACGAGGAGCTGGAAACCTCGAAGGAGGAGCTGCAGGCGCTGAACGAGGAGCTGGTGCTGGTGAACGCCGAGCTGCAGGGGAAGGTGGAAGAACTCAACCTGACCACCGCCAACATGGAGAACCTGCTGGCCAGCTCGGGAATCGCCGCGCTTTTCCTGGACCGGCGGCTGGACCTCAAGGGGTTCACCCCGGCCGCGGCGGCCATCTTCAACCTGATCTCCGCCGACACCGGCCGCCCCTTCCGGCACTTCGCGGGGAGGATCGACTGGCCCACCCTGAGCCACGACGCGGAGACCGTGCTGGCGGGCCAGCCCTTCGCGGAGCGTGAGGTGGCGACCCTGGACAGCGAGCACTGCTTCCTGAAGCGGATTTTCCCCTACCGGACCCGGGAGGGGAGCATCGACGGCATCGTCGTCACGCTCATCGACATCACCGAGCGCAAGCGTGCAGAGGCCGAGGTGGCGGCGGGCAAGACGAAGCTGGAGGCGGCCCTGGCCAGCATGACGGACGCCGTGTTCATTTCCGATGTCGAGGGGCGTTTCCTGGATTTCAACGACGCCTTCGCGACCTTCCACAGGTTCCGAAGCAAGGACGAGTGCGCCAAGGCCTTCGCCGATTACCCCGATATCCTGGACGTGTTCCTGCCGGGCGGCGAGCCTGCGCCCGTGGAGCAGTGGGCGGTCCCCCGGGCGCTGCGCGGAGAGACGGCCAGCAACGCGGAGTACTCCCTGCGCCGCAAGGATACCGGGGAGAGCTGGGTGGGGAGCTACAGCTTCGCCCCCATCCGCAACCAGGACGGCGTCATCGTCGGGTCGGTGGTTGCGGGGCGCGACATCACCGAGGCCAAGCAGGCCGAGGAGGCGCTGCGCCAGGCGAAGGAGGCTGCGGAGGCGGCCACCCGGGCCAAGAGCCAGTTTCTCGCCAACATGAGCCACGAGCTGCGCACCCCCATGACCGGCGTGCTCGGCATGCTCGACCTGGTGCTACTCGGCAACCTGGAAGCGGAGCAGCGGGAGTTCCTCTGCACGACCTACACCTCGGCGCGCTCCCTGCTGCGCATCCTCAACGACATCCTGGACCTGACCAAAATAGAGACGGGTAAGTTCTGCATCGAGGAGAAGCCGTTCTCGGTCCGGCAGTGCGTGGAGAACACCTTCGGCATCCTGGTCGCGGTCGCCAAGAACAAGGGGCTCGACTTCAACTACTCCGTGGCCGACGACGTCCCGGCGCAGCTTTTGGGCGATCACCTACGCCTGAACCAGATCCTGACCAACCTGGCCGGCAACGCGGTCAAATTCACCGAAAGAGGGAGCGTGGCGCTCAGCGTCGCGGCGGGCGGCGGCGCCCCCGACGGCCGGCAGGAGATCGTCTTCACCATAACCGACACCGGCATCGGCATCCCCCGCGACAAGAGGGATCTGCTGTTCCGCGAGTTCAGCCAGGTGGACGATTCGCATTCCCGGCGCTACGGCGGCACCGGCCTGGGCCTTGCCATCAGCAAGGAAATCGCTGAACGCATGGGAGGCGTCATCAGCTGCAGCAGCGAGGAGGGGGAGGGGAGCACCTTTACCTTCTCGGTCACCCTGGGGGTGGCGGAGGGGGAGCCGGAGGCCCTCCAGGTGCCCGTGGCCGTCAGCCTGAGCGTCGCGCCACCGCAAGACAGCCCGAAGCCGCGGCTGCTCTTTGCCGAAGACGACCCGACCATCAGGGAGGTGCTCAGGATGATGCTGCAGCGCTCCAATTTTGACATCGACATCGCGGAGAACGGCAAGAGGGCGGTTGAGATTTGGGAAAACGGGGAGTACGACCTGATCCTGATGGACGTGCAGATGCCGCACATGAACGGCTTTGAGGCCACCGCCGCCATACGGGAGAAGGAGCGCCTGCGCGGCGGGCACATACCCATCATCGCCATGACGGCCCACGCCCTCAAGGAGGACGAGAAGAGGTGTCTCGACGCCGGCATGAACGCCTACGTGTCAAAGCCGATCGACTTCAAGGCCTGCATACGGCTGATCGGGGAAACCATCGGAAAAACCGGAGCCGTTCTGTGAATATCATAGCGATCATGACTGCCGTACTGTTGCTTTTGGGCAGCACCATTGGCCACTGCGCCGGCGAAGCTTCCTACGACGAGACCGTTTCGACCATACTGAAGACCATGGCGGGAAGCACTTCCGAGGCGCGCAAGGAAAGCTACAACTACATACGGATCGATAAATGCACTTTGGAATACAATGTGTTGGGGACCTTTCCGTCAGGCGGGCTCTACAACATAAAATACAGCGGTCTCGACTTCTCCGGACTTAAGTACCAAGGATCAAAAGCAGGTCATGACTACACGGCATTTGTTACCTTGAATTTCAAGAACGATCTCCATGCTAAGGATGGCTCAAAAGACCTGGCAATCCGCACGATAGTCGTCAATGTTTCCGATGACGCCGGCGCACAGGTATTGTACCAGTCGTTTTTGCAGCTGGGAGAGTTGTGCGGAGCTTTCACGCTGAACTGACCGGCAGCATGTCATGCCAATAGCGAAGCAACCGGCCGCCCAAACCTCCCGCCTGGCAACGGGCGCTCTGGACGCTCCGGACGCTCCGGCCCCGCCGAAAAAACACCCAACAGCAGCTTTATGGCTGAGATTGAACAAGCAGACTGATCTGGTCTCCGTTGCTCTCATACCCGCTACCGTTCCATAAATCAATTACCATAATCCAATGCCGTCTCTGTGTGGTCCTTGACACTGCGGTCCCGCCGGGTGTATGACAGTGAATAATTGTTTATGAATTGTGGTATGGGGATAGGGTGTCCTTGATGCTATGCCTTTTATCTGGAAGGTCTCTTCGTTTACCGATGCGCTTTGCTACAGTCATGTTCTCCTTCGTTGTACTCTTTTGCTGTTCTGCCGCCATCTTTCCGCCGGTGTCATGCGCCCTCTCTCCGCAACAGATCCTCCGTAACGCGGAAGGGAGCGTGCTCGCCCTGGAGATCCTGGATGAAAAGGGCGGGGTGCTCTCGGTGCACACCGCCTTGCTGCTGGACCGTGAAACGGCCGTCTCGCAGTGCAGCTTCCTGGCGGGGGCCGCGGGGATCAGGCTGCGCCGGGGGGACCAGAACTTTGCCGCCTCCACGACGCAAAAGGACCTCGCCCGCAACCTCTGCCTGCTCAAGGTCTCAGGTGCGCCTGCCTTCATCCCGCGCAAGCTCGCTGACGCCGATCCGCCCGCCGGCTCCCAGGTCTACGCAATCAGCAATGCCCTCGGTTTCGGCATCAGCATCAGCGAAGGTGTGGTCTCGGCGCTGCGGCAGTCCCAGGGGGAGTCGTTCATCCAGTTCACCGCCGCCATCGCGCCGGGTTCGGAGGGCGGGGGACTCTTCGACGCGGAGGGCCGGCTGGTGGGATTGATCAGCTACCAGCAAAGGGACGGCCAGAACGTGAACTTCGCCTGCCCGGCCCGCTGGCTCGGGGAGATCGCCAAACGTGCCACCTCGACCGATGAGGTTGATTCCTGGCGCGCCAAGGCCAAGGCGCTGCAGCAGGAATCGAAATGGCAGGAGCTGGCGCAGCTCGCCGGCAAATGGACCGAGGCGCTCACCGACAACCTCGAGGGCTGGCTCTGCCTCGCACAAACCCAGGAGAAGCTCAAGGACTGGCCCGCCGCGGAAAAGGCGTACCGGGAGATGCTGAAACGCGAGCCGGCGGCGCTCCAGGCCAGGGCGGGCCTCGCTGCCGTGCTCCTGATGCAGGACAAAAAGCAGGATGCCCTCGACACCGCCCGGTCCCTCCTGGAGTTCCGCAAGGAAGACGGCAGCATCTGGAGCCTGATCGGCTATCTGGAGGTGGCGCTCGGCCACTCCGATGCCGCCAGGGAGGCCTACGAGCATGCCGCTGGGCTCGAACCGTGGAACCGGACCGTGCTCGCCGGCCTGGTGACCTTGGCGCGGGCCCGCAATGACTGGAACGCGGCGGTCGCGGCCCAGCGCGGCATCCTCAGGCTGGCTCCGGACGACGCCGGCGCCTGGCTGGAGCTCTCCGGGCTCTATCTCGCCTGCGGCAGGTCGGAGCGGGCGCTCGCCAGCGCCGAGAAGTCGCTGGAGCTCTCCCCGGCCAACGGCGACGCCCTGCTGGTGAAGGGGGCCGCCCTCTACGCGCTCAAGCGGGTCCAGGAAGCGCGGGCCGCCCTGCTGGCCGGCCTGGCCCTGCAGCCGAAGGCGCTGGCCCAGGGGCAGGGCTGGCTGGGCGACGTGTACTACGAGCAGCACCTGTACCTCGAGGCGATAAATGCCTATCGCGAGGCTGTGAAGGTGGCTCCCAAGGACCCCTCGCTGCGCGGGCGGCTGGGCCTCGCTCTCAAGGATAACTTCCAAAGGGACGAGGCCCTCGCGCTCTTCGAGCAGTTGAAGCTGGAGAATCCCAAGGACCCCTTCCCCTGGCGCCAGGTCGGCTACATCTACGGCGCTCTGGCCCAGCCGGAGCAGAGCATTCCCGCCTACGAGCAGTCGCTGAGCCTGGACGTCAACCAGCCCCAGGTGTGGCGGGCTCTCATGGAGGCGCATCACGTCGCGGGACGCGAGGACGAGGTGAAGCGCGCCTATCAGAGGCTTTTGGCCCTGAACCGCTCCCGGGGCGAGCAGGCCTACAAAAGCATGCTGCTGCCGTACGGGGTGGCGCCATGAAAGCGCTGGCCCTGCTGCTCTTTTTCTGCTGTGTTCCCCCCGTCCACGCCGGCGAGGCGGAACAGGTCTTCGAGCGGACCCGCGACTCGGTGATGAGGATCTCCACCCTCGATGAGCGGGGCCTGCCGGACGGCGAGGGGAGCGGGGTCGTTATCGGCCCGGCGCAGGTGGTGACCAACTGCCATGTGGTGCACGAGGCCAACACGATCCTGGTGTACGCCGGCGCAAAGAAGTTCCCGGCGACCTGGACCCTGGCGGACCTGAAGCGTGACCTCTGCCTGCTGCAGGTCGCGGGGCTGCCGGCGCCCGCGTCGGCGCTGCGCTCCAGCGAGGAGCTGACCAAGGGCGAGCAGGTCTTCGCGGTCGGCAATCCCCTCGGCTTCGGCCTGTCTGTCAGTTCCGGACTCATCTCCAACCTGAACCGCAGCACGGCGGAAACCCAGATACTGACCAGTGCGCCCATCTCCCCGGGCTCCAGCGGCGGCGGGCTCTTCGACGCCCAGGGGCGGCTGGTCGGCATCACCACCGGATTTTATTTCGGGGCGCAGAACCTGAACATCGCCCTGCCGGCTGAGTGGATCAGGGAACTGGTGCAGAGAGGGACCCCGGTGCCGGCGGCGGCCCACCCCGGCCCGGACCCGGAGTGGGAGGCAAGCGCGGAGTCGCTGCAAAACGCCGGCGACTGGGGGAAGCTCTCGGAATGGGCGCAGCGCTGGGAAAAGGCCTGGCCCGGCTCGTCGATGGCGCTGCGCTACCTGGGGTATTCCCTGATCAGGACGGAGCGCTACCGCGAGGCCGAGCAGGCGCTGCTCTCGGCCCTGGAAAAGGACCCCCGCGACGCAGGCGCCCTGAGCTATCTCGCCATTGCACATCGCGCCCTGGGGGACAAAAAGATCGCCTTCGAGGAGCTGCAGCGCGCGCTGGCGTTGCACCCCTCCTCGGGTTACGAATACCGGCTGCTGGCCTCCTGGCACAGGGAGGACGGCAACCTGGACCAGGGCCTGGCCTCCGCGCAGGCTTCCCTGCGCATGACTCCCTGGGACACGGACTCCTGGGAGATCTCGGGCGAGCTGCTCCAGAAAAAAGGCAGGTACCAGGAGGCGCAGGAGGCCTATCGCGCCGTGCTACGCCTGAGGCCCAACGATCCCGTCGCTTCCAGCAACCTGGCCTCCATCCTTGCCTACCGGGGAGAGACCGAGGCGGCGCGCCGGACTCTGAGCGACAGCTCCGGCAAAAAGGGGAACGACGGCCAGACCTGGCAGAACATCGGGGCCGCCGAGGAGAGAAAGGAGCGTTACCCGGAGGCCGAAAAGGCGTACCGCAAGGCGCTGGATCTGGACCCGACACTGGCAAGCGCCTGGAACGGACTGGGCGGTATCCTGGTGCGCAGTGGTCGTGACAGAGAGGCGGAAGAGGCCTACCGCCAGGCGACCAAGCTGAAGGCAGCTCCGGGGACCGCCTGGTTCAATCTTGGCGTCGTGCTGCGGGATCGCGGCGACACTGCGGGGGCGCAGGCCGCCTTTGAGGCCGCGACGGTCGCCGACCCCAAGTATTTCACCGCCTGGTATTCCCTCGGCTTGCTGCAGCGAGACCGGAAGAACCTGCCTCAGGCTGCGGCGGCCCTGGAGACCGCAAGCAGCCTCGACCCATCCAAGTGCGAGGTCTGGGCCGTCCTGGGCGAAACCCGGCTCCGTCTGGGTCACCGGGAAGCGGGGTTCCAGGCGCTGCAGGAAGCCGAGAAGCTCGATCCCAAGAACGAGGCCGCGCTGATCGAGCTTGCCCGGTATTTCGGCGAAAACAAGGATTATGAGCGTGCTCTGCTCTACGCCGACCGGGCCTTGGAGATCAACTCTGCTTCCGCCGTTTCCTGGAGCAGCAAAGGTTACTCGCTCCTGAAGCTCAAGCGCCTACCCGAGGCCTTGCAGGCTCTGGAAACGGCCGTCCGGCTGCAGCCCGACTTTTCCAATGCCTGGATCAATCTGGGTGAAGCCTATTTGCGTCAGAAACTGGCCGGTAAGGCGATCGTCGCCTTGGAAAAGGCGCTGCAACTGGCTCCCGGCGCGGCGGATGCCAGGCTATTGGTCTCCCAGGCCTACGTCGGCACCGGCCAATATGCCAAGGCGCAGGTCCATATCGAAAAGGCGCTGCAGCAGGCGCCGGCGTTCGCCGATGCGTGGGTGCTGCGCACCATCCTTCTGGTGCAGGAAAATAAAAAGATCGAGGCCGAGTCCGCCTACGGCAAGCTGAAGTCCCTCAATCCGAAGCTGGCCCAAGAGTTGTACCAGCAGTACCGCCGAGCGGGCAGGGTGCTTGATTGGGCCGAATGATCGAGGCAGTCGTGTTAAGGAGTTGAGTGCGCCCTTCAGCCACTCGATGTGGTCGTCGGAAGCCCCCCTTTGCAAAGGGGGGAGATAACCGGGAATCCTTAAAGGGATGCCAAGAAGTCCTCACAAAGAAAAAGGTCGCTTCCCCAATCGGAGAAGCGACCTTTCTTGTTTGCCTACGCGTCAACCTCCCGCGACTAGGCCGCCACGTACACCTTTGCCTCCCACGGGTACAGCGGCTCGCGCCCGGCCCAGTTCGCCGGCACCGGACGATTCTGGGTCACTTCGCACCATTTTTTACCGGAGGGAAGCTTCGGCCAGTTCTGGACCACATATTCGGCGTTGGCTCCCGCAGGCGTCCCGTAGTCCGAGAAGTTCGCCACCACGAGCACCGGGTTCTTGTCGGAGCCCCGCTGCCATGCCATCACCCGCTTGCCGTCGAAGTCGGCGTGGATGAACTTGACATCGTTGACCGCCAGCGCGTCATGGCTGGTGCGCAGCCTGACAAGCCGCGCCACGTAGTCGAAGATGTCCAGGCGCCAGGGATCCTGCTTGCGGCTCCAGTTGACCGGGTCCGCCTGCTTGTTCTGGATGACGTCCAGGTCGTGCTGGTCCGCGAACTCCTCCCCGGCGAAGATCATCGGCGTACCGACCGCAGTCAGCAGGCAGGCGAAGGCAAGCTTGATGCGCTTGTCTACGTCGCCGGCCCGGTTGTTGACCAGGTAGTTGAACATCCTTTCGTTGCCGATGCCCCCGACGTCGTGGGAACAGATGTAGTTGATGGCCTCGGCGCCGTCGCTGAACCCCAGCTGCTGGCAGTCGACTATGCGCCGGACGGTCTCCTCGAAGCTGAGCCCGCCGCCCGATTTACCGAGCACGGCCTGGCGGATCAGGCGCTTGAAGTCCTCGTTCCAAAGCGCGTCGAGCCTGCGGTTGTTCTTGTCCAGGAGCCCCTTGGGTACCGAGAGCTCCTCGCCGATCACCTGGAAGCGGGGCTCGTACTCGTTCGCGCTGAGGCCGAGGCCGATCGCCTTGGCCCGCCACTCCTCCCGGGCGAACTCCCTGAAGTCCCTCATGAAGTCCCAGCTGGCGATGTTGTTGACGCTGTCGATCCGGACCCCGTCGATCTGGAAGGTGCTCATCCAGTGGCTGAGCTGCGCCATCATGAGCGAGCGCGCCGGGAAAAGATCGGCCCTGCCGCCCTGGACCGGGTCGTAGGAGGTGGTCTGGTAGTTGTACTTGAACAGGTCGGCGCCGAAGCCGTCGCGGCTCGTGCCGTCGGGCAGGTACTGGCCCGGGTCGCCGGTGCCGTACTGGACGTTGAAGTCGAGGTAGTTGATGTTCTGGTAGGGGTAGTTCTTGGCAAAGGCCATCACCATGTCCGGAAAGAAGCGGATTCCCTTGGTGTGCAGCGCGCTCACCACGTCGGCCAGCCCCTTGCCGGCGGCCGGGACCGCCGCTCCCTGGGGCATGCCGAGGTCGAAGTCGGGCGCGAAGAAGTTGCTGGTGCCGTAGCCCCATTCCCGCTGGTAGCAGCTGTCGCTGGGGGGGAGCAGCTCCAGGACGTTCGCTCCCAGTTGCTCCAGGTGCGACTGCCCGACCTCGAGGGCGGCGACGCCGCGGAAGTTGGCGGGAGCGATGCTCTTGCGGATCAAGGCGAGCACGTCCACGAAGGATCCTATGTCCGTCTCCACCCCGCCGTTTGAGCCGATGCGGGCCCAGGCGACCGGCAGCTCGTAAATGACGGCGCGGTTGTTGGGGGCCAGGCGGCGCATGGTCTCAGGGTCGGTGGCGACCATGAAGGGGGTGCCGTCGGGGTCCGCCGCGACCAGTTGCCCTCCCTGGTATTTGATGACCGAAGCCGGGTCCTTGTCCTCGATGCAGAAATCCTTCGGGAAGCAGGGGGATAGCAGCCGGTAATCGATCGTGTAGGCCGCCGGGTCGGCGCAGTAGATGTCCTTGGGGTGCCATCTTTTGTAAGGGTTGCCGTCGGCTACGCGGAACCAGTAGTGATAGACCTTGCCGTCCTGCAGCTGGCACGCCGAGGCAGGAATCTCCCATAAATCGGGATGTTGCCCGGACTGGGTGAGCGGGATCTCCCGTCGGTTCAGCATGCCGTCGGAGATGGCGGGGTTGAACTCGCCAATCACGAGGGCCGGCGGTGCGTCAGTTGTCAGGGGGCGCCATAGGACGAAATGGGTTTTCTTCCGTTGCAGCAAATCGGCCATTTTGATCTCCTTTTTAGAACAAAGTCGGAACCGCAATCAGGAAACTATAGTCGGTCGGAGCGTTAACTCAAGGACGAAAAAGTAATAAAAAATAATTAACGGTAATTAAGGTAAACCTTGACAACTCCACCGTTCGCTAGAGAATTTAAATAATTTCCGGACCAGGCCGGCCTGAGATGCCCAGGTACGGGGACCTTGTGGTGTTTGGTTTGTCACCCGCTTAGTGCCAGGCGCATTTGGAGGGCAGGATGAGCTCAGAGAATGCCGGACAGGATGCGGACGAGAAATCCGGCCGCACCGCAAAGCCAGCAGTCCCCTCCATAAACCTCCCCAAGGGAGGCGGCGCTATCCGCGGCATCGGCGAGAAGTTTGCCGCCAACCCGGTCACCGGCACCGGCTCAATGTCGGTTCCCATCGCAACCAGCCCGGGCCGCTCCGGTTTCGGTCCCCAATTATCCCTCACCTATGACTCAGGAGCCGGCAACGGCCCGTTCGGCCTGGGCTGGCACCTCTCCCTGCCCGCCATCACGCGCAAGACTGACAAGGGGCTTCCGAAGTACTCCGACAGCTCCCCCGACGGTAATTCAAACACCAAGGCTCCGGCAGACGACAGCTCTCCCGACGATAATTCAAACACCAAGGCTCCGGCAGACCGGACGGAACCCCCCGGTGCCAGTAAGTCAACAGGGACCTTAGCTGTATCCCCCCTGCGAAGTAGGGGGGAAGGCTCGCGTAGCGGGACAGGGGGGTCTCTCCGCCGGCAAAAAGACCCCCCTGCTTCACTACGTTCAGCTTCCCCCCTATTTCATAGGGGGGACAGGACGAAATCCAAGGCCTCGGCAGACCCCCCAGAACCTCTCCCGGACCCCGACGTCTTCATCCTCTCCGGCTTCGAGGATCTGGTGCCCGTGCTTGATGACAACGGCGCTCCCCATCTGGACCGCTCGACCGTCCCAGGTTACAGCATCGAGCGCTACCGCCCGCGGGTCGAGGGGCTGTTCTCCCGCGTCGAGCGCTGGAGCCACCGCGACGGCGAGGTGCATTGGCGCTCGATCTCCCGGGACAATGTGCTGACGCTGTACGGCTTCGACCCCGGCTCCCGCATCGCCGATCCGGAGCATCCGGGCCGCGTCTTCAGCTGGCTCATCTGCAGCAGCTACGACGACAAGGGGAACGCGATGCTCTACGAGTACGCGGCCGAGGACGACGCGGGGATCGACTCGGCAAAGCCAAGCGAGGCGAGCCGCACAAGGTCAGCCAACCGCTACCTCAAGCGCGTCCTCTACGGCAACCGGGTACCGCTCCTTTTCGACCCGCAGCGCCCCGCCCTGCGCCGCTGCCACCTGGAGCCCCACGGTCTGGACCAGGCCGGCTGGATGTTCGAGGCGGTCTTCGATTACGGAGAAGGGCACTACCAGGAAGAGCCGCCGGACGGGGAGGGACAGGTCCTTGCCAGCGCCGGGACGGCCGCCGCCCGGAGCTGGCAGGCCAGGTGCGATCCCTTCTCCTCCTATCGCGCCGCGTTCGAGGTCCGCACCTACCGGCTCTGCCGGCGCGTGCTCATGTTCCACCATTTTCCGCAGGAGTTGGGAGTCCAGTCCTGCCTGGTCAGTTCCACCGCCTTCCAGTACCAGGAAAAGCCGACGGGCTCCTTTCTGGCGCAGGTGGTCCAGTGCGGCCACAAGCTTCGGGAGGATGGCCGCTACCTGACGCGCTCGCTGCCGCCGCTCGACTTTTCCTACACGGCGAGCCCGCTGGAGGATCCCGATTTTGACGGCTTCCACCTGCAGGAACTGGACCCCGAAAGTCTCGCCAATCTGCCCGGGGGCGTCGACGAGGACAGCTACCGCTGGGTCGATCTTGATGGAGAGGGGATCGCGGGCGTCCTGACCCAGCAGGATGACGCCTGGTTCTACCAAGCCAATCTCGGCGCCGGGCGCTTGGGAGCGGCGCAAACGGTGCCGAGTCTCCCCGCGCTTGCTGCGCTGGGAGGCGCCCACCCGGTGCTGATGGACCTGGCCGGCGACGGCAATCTCGACCTGGTCGATCTGTCGCCGCGGGCGCCAGGCTTCCAGGAGCGCAGCGCGCAAGCAGGCTGGGAAGGGTTCCGCGCCTTCGGCTGCCTGCCGGTCAGGGACTGGGACGACCCCAATCTGCGCTTTGTTGACCTGAGCGGGGACGGCATCGCCGATGTGCTGATTACCGGCGGCGACGCCCTGACCTGGCACCCGTCGCTGCTTCGGGAGGGGTTCGGCGCGGGCCTGCGCATCCGGGTGCCCTGGGAGGAGGAGCAAGGACCGCGCGTCCTCTTCGCCGACGCCGCCCAGTCGGTGTACCTCGCCGACATGTCAGGCGATGGGCTCTCCGACATCCTGCGCATCCGCCCCGGCGAGATCTGCTACTGGCCCAACTTGGGCTACGGCCGTTTCGGGGCACGGATCACCATGGATCACGCCCCGCGCCTGGACGAGCCGGACCTTTTCGACCAGGGCCGCATCCGCCTGGCGGACACCGACGGCTCCGGGACCGCGGACCTCATCTACCTGGACGAGGACGGTGTGCGGGTCTTCCTGAACCAAAGCGGCAACGGCTGGAGCCCGGCGCGGCAGCTGCGCGGCCTGCCGGCGTTCGATGACCTGACGGCGGTGGCGGTGACGGACCTGCTGGGCCGCGGCACCGGGTGCCTGGTCTGGTCCTCTCCGCTGCCGCGCGAGGCGGGGCGGCAGCTGCGCTATGTCGACCTCATGTGCGGCGTGAAACCGCACCTGCTGCAAAGCTCCGTCAACAATCTCGGCTGCGAGACCCGCATAACGTACGGAAGCTCCACGGAGTTCTACCTGGCCGACAAGGCCGCCGGGACCCCCTGGGCGACCAGGCTCCCCTTCCCGGTGCAGGTCGTGAAGCGGGTCGAGAGCTACGACTTCGTGAGCCACAACCGCTTCGTCACCAGCTACAGCTACCACCACGGCTTTTACGACGGCGTGGAGCGGGAGTTCCGGGGCTTCGGCAGAGTCGACCAGCTCGACACGGAGGAGTTCGCGGCCCTGAGCGCCACCGGTCATTTCCCGGCACAAGAAAACCTCCCTCCCCCCCCGCGTCAGCCTTCGCCAAGGCTTCTGCTGACAAAGGGGAGGGTCGGGGTGAGGGGGAAGGCGCCATTCAGTACTCCGTTGGCGACTTCCATTAAGGAAGGGGGAGCGAGTGAAGGCGGCGCCTTCCCGGTCGGCGACAACATGGACTACGCTGCCAACGTGCCGCCGGTCCTTACCCGGACCTGGTTTCATACCGGGGTCTATCCCCGCGGCGACCAGGTTTCGCGCCACCTGGCGCACGAGTACTACCTTGAGGGAAGCGGCAGGGGAGGGGAGGCCAGGCTCAGTCCCGGAGAGTCGCAGGCGATGCTGCTTCATGACACGGTGCTGCCCGGTGGGCTAACCCCCGAGGAGGCGCGCGAAGCCTGCCGGTCTCTGAAAGGAGCGCTGCTGCGGCAGGAAGTATATGCCCAGGATGGCAGTGAAGCGGCGCAGCGCCCCTTTACGGTGAACGAAAACAATTACACGATCAGGTTTTTGCAGAGTCGGCACGGCAACCGGCATGCCGTCTTCTTTACCCATGCCCGCGAAACCCTCACCTTCAACTATGAGCGCAAGCTTTACCTGATTGATGGCTGCCGGCGCGCCGACCCGAGGGTCTCGCATGGCGTCACACTGGAAGTGGATGATTACGGCAATGTGCGGAAGTCACTCGCCATCGGTTATGCCAGAAGATTCCCCGATGCTTCCCCTTTATTGACGGACCTCGATCGGAATAAGCAGGCGAGGACCCTGCTGACCCTGACGGAGAACGATTATACCAATGCGGTGCTGCAGCACGATGCCTACCGCACGCCGCTTCCCGCAGAGTCGCGCCTTTACGAACTGGTGAACCTGGTGCCGGGCGCACCCGGCCACGGACTCACCGCTCTCTTCCGCATGGGGGAACTGGCCGAAGCTCTCGCCAGGGCTGGCGACGGAAGGCACGAGCTGCCCCCCGAGGACTGGCAGGCGAGCGGCGCGATTGCCCCTGCTCCCTATCGCCGCCTGCTCAAACAGAGCCGCAACCATTACCGCAGCAATTCTTTGGAGCGGCTGCTACCTTTGGGGAGTCTCGAGTCGCTGGCTCTGCCCGGCGAGAGCTACAGCCTCGCTTTCACGCCGAGCCTGCTGGCTGCCGCCTACGCGCCCAACCCCTGCCACCCCGAGGGATTGTTGCCGGACCCTGCCGCGGTGCTTGGCAACCCGGGACCGGACGGCGGAGGGTATCTGGACCTTGAGGCTGACGGGCGCTGGTGGGTGCCGACCGGCAGGGTGTTTTTTCATCCCCATCCGGAAGCCGATCCGGCGCAAGAACTGGACCAGGCTGCCCGGCACTTCTTCCTGCCGCGCCGCGCCCGGGACCCTTTCGGCTGTGACAGTACGGTCGATTTCGACCAGTACGATCTCCTGACCGAGCGCAACGCGGATGCACTGGGGAACATCGTGCGCGCCAAAAACGACTACCGCGTGCTACGCCCGGTGCAGGTGAGCGACCCGAACGGCAACCGATCTCTGGTCGCCTTCGACGCTCTCGGGCTGGTTGCCGCCACGGCGGTCCAGGGGAAGCCGGAGCAAACCCTCGGGGACCTGCTGGACGCCCGCTTCCAGACGGACCTGACCCGGGCCCAGGTGGACGCCTTCATGGCCCAACCGCGCGAGGCGGCGCCGGGGGGCGGCGCCAGCATCGCGACGCCGATCGTGTACGACCTTTTGGGGGAGGCCACCACACGCATGGTCTACGATCCGGATCGCTTCGCTCGCCTGGGAAAGCCGGGCTGCGCCGCGGTCATCTCGCGCGAGACCCACGTCAGCGACCTGCAGCCGGACCAGCAGACCAGGGTGCAGATCTCCTTCTCCTATTTCGACGGGTTGGGGCGCGAGATCCAGAAAAAGGCCCAGGCCGAACCCGGACCGCTCGTCGCGGGCGGCCCGGTGGTCACCCCGCGCTGGATCGGCACCGGCTGGACCATCCTCAACAACAAGGGGAAGCCGGTGCGCCAGTATGAGCCGTTCTTCGACGACAGCCACGATTTCAGGTTCGGAGTGCAGGGAGGGGTGAGCCCGATCCTCTGCTACGACCCGGTCGGGCGGAACGTGGCGACTCTGCTCCCAAACCACAGCTACCAGAAGACCGTCTTCGACCCCTGGCGCCAGCTGCGCTACGACGTGAACGATACCGTCACCTGCGACCCCGGGGGCGATGAGGATGTCAGTGGCTTCTTTCTGCGCCTGCCGGAGGCGGATTATCTGCCGACCTGGTACCAGTTGCGCACCGATCCGCAGCTGGCGCAGAAACAATGGCCAGATCCGGAGACCCGCGCCGCCGAAAAAGAGGCCGCTCTGAAGGCCGCCCGGCACGCGGGCACGCCGGTGCTGGCCCACTTCGACTCGCTGGGCCGACCCTTCCTTAACGTGGTCCATAACCGTTTCGAGGAGCGCCAGGCGGACGGCGGCTCGGAGACGGTGGACGAGAGGTACCTGACCCGGATCGAGCTGGACATCGAAGCGAACCAGCACGCGCTCAACGACGCCAAGGGGCGTGTGATCCAGCGCTACGACTACGACCTCTTGGGAACCCGGATCCACAAGGCGAGCATGGAGGCGGGCGAGCGCTGGGGGCTGGGCGACGTGGTGGGAAAGCCGATCCGCGCCTGGGACAGCCGCAGGCACCGGTTCCGCACCGCCTACGATCAGTTGCGGCGCCCCAGCGACAGCTTCCTGGCTGAGGCGGACGGTCCGGAGCGCCTGATCGCCCGCACGCTCTACGGCGAAAGCCGGGCCGATGCGGCGGCGGGAAACCTGCGCGGCCAGGCCGTGCAGCTCTTCGACCAGAGCGGCGTCGTGAGCCGCGAGGAGTTCGACTTCAAGGGGAACCTCTTGAGCACCCGGCGCCAGTTGGCGCGCGACTACCGCTCGACGCTCGACTGGTCGGCCGATCCGGAGCTGGAACCGGAGAGCTTCCAAGATTCCACCAGCTATGACGCGCTGAACCGGCCGATCAGCGCCACCGCGCCGGACGGCAGCGTGCACCGCCCCGGTTTCAACGAGGCGGGCCTACTGGAGCAGATGGAGCTGAAACGGCGCGGCATGGAGCCGGCCAGCGCCTTCGTGACCAACATAAACTACAACTCCCGGGGCCAGCGCCTGCAGATCGACTACGGCAACGAGGTCCGGACCGAGTACCGCTACGACCCGCTCACCTTCCGCCTGGAGGGCCTGAAGACCTGGCGCTTGTCGGACCGGGCGCTCCTGCAGGATCTGGTCTACACTCTCGACCCGGTGGGGAACGTCACCCGGATAGTGGACCACGCCCAGCAGACCCTCTACTTCAAAAACCAGGTGGTGACCCCCGACAACGACTTCAGCTACGACGCGGCCTACCGGCTGGTCAGCGCGCACGGGCGCGAGCATATCGGCCAGCTCTCCGCGCCGCAAACCAGCTGGAACGACGCGTCCCGGGTGCGGCTGCAGCATCCCCAAAACGGCAACGCCATGCGCCGCTACCGGGAGCGCTACCGCTACGACCAAGTCGGGAACCTTCAGAAGCTAAGCCACCAGGCGGCGCAGGGCAACTGGACCCGATCCTATCGCCGCGGCGAGGCGAGCCAGCTGGAGCCGGATAAAAGCAGCAACCGGTTGAGCAGCACGGCCGTGCACCCGGAGGGGAGCCAGCCGATCCTGGAACCCTACGGCTTCGACGCCCACGGCAACATGACCGCGATGCCGCACCTGACGCTGATGCGCTGGGATTTCAACGATCACCTGGGTGCGAGCTCCCGGCAGGCCGTACAGGACGGGGCGCCGGAGACCACCTATTACGTCTACGACCAAAGCGGGGAGCGGGTGCGCAAGGTCACCGAGCGGCAGGACGGCACCCGGAAATGCCAGTGGCTCTATCTGGGCGGCTACGAGGTGTACCGGGAGTACGACGGCGCCGGCGCGGCCGTTGGGCTGGAGCGCGAAATCGTGCAGGTGACCGACGACAAGCAGCGCATCGCGCTGGTCGAGACCCGCACCCGGGGGGATAGCGGCTCCGCGCAGCTCTTCCGCTACCAGTTCTCCAACCATCTCGGGTCGGCGACGCTGGAGCTTGACGAGGCCGGGCAGATCATCTCCTACGAGGAGTATTTCCCGTACGGCAGCACCTCGTACCAGGCGGGGACCAGCGCCGTCGAGGTGAGCCTGAAGCGCTACCGCTTCACCGGGATGGAGCGCGATGACGAGACCGGGCTCAACTACCACTCGGCGCGCTACTACGCCCCCTGGCTGGGGAACTGGGTGAGCTGCGACCCGAGCGGGGCGGCGGACGGCAGCAACCTGTACCAGTACGCGCACAGCAGCCCGACCCGTTTCAGCGACCCCGCCGGGCGCGAATCGCTGGATGCCGCGATCTACAACGGAGCGGACATTCTGGGGAGCACCTTGAAACAGGTGGGGCAGGCCGCGCACCTCCCGATGATAGAGGCCATGGGTGACACGGTGCTGGAGATTCCCCGGGCGATCGAGAGGCAGTACGGGCGCGCCATGGCGGGGATACTCCAGATGCCCAGCACCCCGGTCATGACCGTCAACGGCAAGGCCGCCGTCTTGCCGGCGGATCTTTTGAAGGTCAAACCCGAAGAGCTCATGATGAACGTCCTGTACCAGGGCGCCCTGGGAGCCTTGCCGGTGCTGCAAAGGACGGTGTCCGCCATGTCGGCGGTGGGGCACGCCATGGAAGCGGTGGGCGGGGCTGCGCTCTGCACGACGGTCGTCGGTTGCGTCATCGGCGGGGCCGCCGTATTGCACGGGATGGACAACTACTATTCGGACGTCAAATACACCATTACCGGAGATACCCGCACCCCGGCCACCGTGAGGGGGCTCCAGTATCTCGGGTTCTCCAATTCTACCTCCAGCAACATCAACACGGGGCTCGGGTTCGGGCTGTCGGCCGCGACCAGCATCGGCAACATGTGCATGGCCGGCGAAGAAATGGCCTTACAGGACCTGCCCGCCGGTGGCGGTGGCGGCGGCGGCGGAGGCGGAGGAGGAGGAGGAGGAGGAGGAGGAGGAGGAGGAGGAGGCGGAGGAGGAGGAGGAGGAGGAGGAGGAGGAGGCGGAGGAGGAGGCGGAGGAGGCGGAGGCGGAGGCGGAGGCGGTGTCAACGTGGTCTCTCCGGTATTCAGGGAAGGGGCCCATGACGTCGTGGTCGTCGATACCTCGCTCGGCAGGCAGGGTTTCTACCGGTCTACCGGGAACAACAGCGGCATGCCCGGCACCTGGTTGCCGTTTGACGAGATGGGCGCCAACGTCAACAAGTGGGGCTACACGGAGATGGCGGGCTTCCAGGAGGGGACGCCGCTCTTCAGGTTCGGCAACCAGGAGTTTAGGAATATCTCAGCAGAACTGGGGCAAATGGACATACCAATGGGCGCCCCGGTGCAAAACGGGGAGCACATGAACGACATCCTCGATTTCTTCGGGGCACGCACCACTCAGTACAACATCTGCAGGCCAACGGACATGCTGACCCGCTAAGGAACCCCAAAAAAGGAAAGAGCCATGGCTAACCTGATCGTCATTCGCCTGCACCCGGACAAGCCCATCGCGGGCACGGAATTCGCGGATTATCTCACCGGGCTGACCATCACCGCCTTTGATCTCTCCTGCGGCGATCCGAAGTTCGGAACGCAAGTGGGGAGCGCAGGTTACCTGCCGCCGCCGGATCCGGCCCAGCCCTGGATTCCCGACCCCGCCTCGGGGATCGTCCAGCATTTCACGATTCCCCTGCTCCCCTTCCCGCCCAACGCGGAGGCGGTGGCGACTGCGGTGCTGGAGGTGACGCTGCCATCCGGCTATCATGAGTACGTGACGCCGGACCTGCGCATAGAGGCGAGCCGCGCCGGGACGACGCTCTCCTTCAAGAATCTGTACTACGACGTCCAGATCCTTCCGGTCGGCTCGCTGCCGCCCGCGAGCAGCTTCCCCGGGCTGCAGCCGACGAGCCTCTACCTGAAGCTGCCCGCTCCCGTGCCGCCCGGCCTTGCCTCGCTGGAGCTAAGCGACGACGGTTCGCCCCCCAATTTCCAGGCGCTGAAGGATGCGGTCACGACGGTGCTGGCCGCCGACCAGCAGCCCAACCCGCCCGCCGTCCTGGGGGCGCTGACCGCCGACCAGGCCCGCCACATCGCCTCCGAGATCGTCTGGGGAGCGCAGGCTCCGCTGCCGGACCTGCCGCCCGCGCCCCCTCCGGGCGGCCTCGGCACTTTCGACGCCCTGGGCGCCCTGTACACCAACCCGTTCAACGACGGCACGGTCGGCAACACCCTGGAACAGAACCGGCAGCAGTTCGAAGGAAGCCTGAACAGCTATTACGCCACTCCCAATGCCAAGGTCGACCGGTTGGCGCGCTTCATCCTCGCCCTGAGCGCGGCGCTTGCCTGCGAGGAGCTCAGCGTCAAGGCGGGCTCGGCGCTGCTGCAGTTCCCGGTCAATCCGGGGACGGCCGGATTCCAGACCACGATCGCTACGGCGGAGGTCCTGCTGGTGGACGGGACCGGGGGCGGCAGCCCGCTGGTCCCTCCCTTCCTGGTGCCGGCCCAGTATTTCTACGTGCTGGGCGCCCAGCTTCCGGCGCAACTGAGCGCCGAGCAGCGCTTTCGCATGGCCTGCCGGGACAACCTGGAGCGGCTGCTCCCGATCCTGAGCGCCGCCTTCGACGACGGCACCATCAGTCCCAACCCCGCCGTCAATCCGGCCCAGGCGGCGCGCAGGATGACCGCCCTGGCGCCGGAGCACCAAAGCGGCACCCCGCAGTGCAGGCTCGATGGGGCGGTGCTCCCCCTGGTGCAGGACTGGCTCAGCTTCCCCGACGCGGCCAACTGGCGCAACTTCCAGCCGGGGGACGACCCGGCCAAATTCTGGGCCCCCGAGTCGCTCGTGGAGCCGCTTCCTTACTTGAACCTGGTGCTCTGCGCGCTGACGGGCGCCTATCCGCCGCTCATCGCCGCTATCCTGGCGCTCCCGGTCGGCTCGCTGGCCCAGCTCGCCGCCCTGACGGAAACCCAGTGGCAGGCTCTGTTCGGGACGCCGCCCGACGCCAGCCTGCTGCCGCCCTTCACCCTGCCCGGAACGCCCGAGGCGCGCCTGTCCGCCTTCATCCGTTGGGTCCAGAAGTTCTTCGACATGCCGCCCGACCCCTCGGCCTTGCCGCTTGCCCAGGCCGAGGCGCCCCCCGTGCTGGAGCTCCCGAGCGACGACTTTTTCGGGCAGTTCGTGGTTCAGTACCAGCTTCTGATCGGCGGTCCCTTTAGCTTTGGAACCGGGCCGCTGGACGAGGCGCAGGTTGCCGCGGCTGTCCAGTCGGTCTTCGCCGGCGACCCCGCCGCGCAGTCCTGGCTGAGCCAGCGGGTGCACCTGGTGAACGAGCTCTGCCTGCTGGCCGGGGTCGTTTCCAGTACGACCCTGCCGCCCTCCTTGACCCCGGCCTTCTCCATCGCGGAGGCCCTGTACGCCCGCGGCTTCACAAGCGCTCAGGACATCGTTTCGCTGGGTCTGGATGCTTTCAGCGACGCCCTGCGCGGCACGGTCGCCTTTGCCGATGCGGCGGCGGTCTACGCCCGGGCGGGCGCCGTCGGTCCGCCGCCTCCGCCGCCACCGGGGCCATTTCGGCCCATCAACCCGGGCTCACTGGTGGACTGCATTCCTCCCTGCTACCTCTCCCCGCTGGGGCCGGTCGCCTATCTGCACGAACTGCTGAACCTGTCGGAGTCCTCGACCTGCCAGGACCCCTTCGCGGCGCCCCCGCCCCAGCACCTGACCTTGGGCGGAATGCTGGCCGGAAGGCGCGGCCCCTTGGGCGAACTCGCGGTGACGGCGGCCAACGCCGAGACGGAGCTCCCCCTGATCGACATCGTCAACGAGAACCTGGAGCATCTCGTCGCGATCCTTCCGGCGGCTCCGGCGGGGACCGTGCACGACACGGCGGGCGACCAATTGGCCGGGCACGCGCTCTGCGCGCCGGGGGAGGCGGCAGCGAAGCCTCGCTGCCACGAGCCGGGTGGAGCGGCAGAGGAACCGCGCTGCCACGAGCCGGACGCGCTCCTCGGGGCGCTGCCCCAGTACTCGTCTCCGGCCGTCCCCTTCGCGGAGCCGGCCGCCTACACCAAGCTGAGGCTCGACTTCTCGGCGCCCACGCTCCCCTACCCGCAGCCGCTCGACATCTGCCGCAGCTACCTGGAGCGCCTCGGCAGCTGCCGCTTCGAGGCGATGCGGACCTTTCGCCAGGAGATCACCGAGTTCGCCCTCGATCCGGGCCTCCCGGAGCCGGTGTTCCAGAGCCATCTCTGGCGCTACCCGGTACGCATCGACATCGCGGTCGAGTATCTGAAGATCAGCCCCGAGGAGTACGAGTTCCTCTTCACCAAGGATATCCTGGACCAGCCGACGCCCGGCTACCTGACCCTCTACGAGCTGTACGGCTTCGATCTCCCCAACCCCGGCGGAGTTGACTGGGTGACGGTCGCCCTGCAACTCCCCGAGTTCCTCAAGCGCACCGGGCTTAGCTACTGCGAACTGGTGGCGCTGCAGCGCTCTGCCTGCTTCGGCATAGTCGTGGAGCAGGTAGGGAACAACCAGGATGGCGGGCCGGGTGAGGCAGCCGGCCAGCTTCCGGAGTGCGAACCCTGCTGCCTGGAATCCTACCGGATCCGCTTCAGCGCCCCGGAGGATCAGGTCGAGGCGCTGCGCCAGCTGGTCGTCTTCCTGCGCCTGTGGCGCAAGCTGCAGGGGGTCTGCGGCGCCCGCTACAGCTTTGAGCAGCTCTGCGACATCTGCGAGGTGCTGCAACTCTTCCACGGCTCCGCGATCAACCCGGCCTTCATCAGGCAGCTGGTTGCCTTTCAGATGCTCCGAGACCGGCTGCAGCTGAAACTTGCCGACGGCACGATCCTCCCGGGAACCAGCGGCGCCGAGCGCAGCCACCTGCTGGCGCTCTGGGTCGGGAGTTCCGCCTCCACGTGGGGCTGGGCGGTCGGGCAGCTGCTGCACCGGGTCCAGCATCTAGCCCGGATCCGGCACCGTTGCGGCGAGCGTGCGCCGCGCTTCGTCAAACTGCTGGCGGTGAATCTGGACCCGCTCTCGGTCCTGGCGGGTTTCGACCCGGCGCGCCCCAGCGACACCTGGCATGCGCGGCCCTGCAACACCCTGCGCTTTGCCGAGGTGCTGGCCAAGATCTACGCCTCGCCCTTCGGCGTCGGGGAGCTGCTCTATCTCTTCGGCGCCGACGACCACCTGGACGGCGATGATCCCTTTCCGTTGCAGGACCAAAACGAGGCGAGCGACAACCCGCTCGGGCTCCCCGAGGGGGACGACGAGTTTTCGCTCTGGGCGCTGCGGCGTAAGCTCCTTGAGACCGCTGAGGATGAGGAGGATGCCTGCGGATGGAGCTGGCAGCGCATCGAGGCCGCCCTGCGCCAGGAGTTCAGCTACCGGGTTCCGGCCGGCGGCACCGATTACCTGCTGTCGCTCGGGCGCCACTTTTTCCCCGCGGTCCTGGAAAAGGCCGGCATCCCGGTCGGCACGGCGGAGCGGCAGTACCGGGTGGGCCTCGCCGCCGCCTCTCCGGACATGTGGAACCTCCCGCCGGACGGTCCCTTCCGCTACGACGCCACGGTGAGCGAGTTGTGGACCCAGCTGCCGCTGTGCGACGAGGCGGTGATCGGGAAGCTTGAACACCTGCGCGAATTAAGCGCGGCGGAGCGCGAGGCGGTGCGCCAGCTCTACTTCCTGCCGAGGCTCGATCTGGCCCCCTTCGCCTCCCTTTTCCCGAGCCTCGCCGAGGCCGAGAAGCACCTGATCGAGGAGCCCGACGAGGTGGAGCGCTGGCACTGGTTCCGGCGCCATTTCTCCTTGGCATACCGGCGCTGCCGGATGGTCGCCGGGCATCTGGCCGGCCACGTCGGCGCCGCGACCGGCTGCCCGTGGCAGGCCGGCGAGCCGACCGCCTGGCTGGTGCTGAAATCTTTGTACGCCGACGAGAACCTGGCGCAGGGACCCTGGGAGGCGGATTCCGGCGTCCTGCCGGAGCCGACCTGGGGTCCGCTTCCCAGCGGCGGCGCTTTCGCGGCCCTGCTCGGTCTCACCGGCACCGGCCTCCTGGGAGAGCTGCGCCGCGCCGACGGCTCCCTGGCCTGGCGCGAGGTGCGCGGTCCGCTGAGCGCCTTCGGGCCGGAAAGAAACGAGCACAATTCGCCCGTGCCGATGATTATCCCCGCGCTCGACCTGGCGCTCAGCCCCGAACAACTCCGGCTCGTGGAGCTGCGCAACGGGTTTGCCGTGCAGGACCAGCACGGCAGGCTGCTGGGAGGCGCCGAGGGCTTTTCGGTGCAGTGGACCGGCGTGCTGCTGGTTGACGGGGAAGGGAGGTATGAGTTCTCGGCCGGGGCGCCGACGCGGTCCGGGAGAGATTGGAAGGATGGGAGTGATGCGAAGGATGAGAAGGGTGGAAAGGAAGGGAAGGAAGGGAGGGAGGAGGACGGGAGAAAGCCCGACTGCGAGTGTGGCGAGCAGGCACGCTGGCGGGTGACGCTCAGCCGCGGCCAGAAAAGTTGGATCATTCTTGGCCAGCGCTGGCCCGGAGGGGGCGGTCAGGCAGAGTCCTGCCTGGCGCTGAAGCGCGGCGCCTACGGGATCGCCGTGGAGTTCGTCCAGCCGCCGCCCGAGTTCGCCGGCGTCGACGACATCTTCCCGCAGCACACCGGTTTCCGCCTGGACTATGCCGGACCCGATACCGGTGGCAAAACCGAGACGATCCCGCTTTGCCGGCTGTTCCGCGACCGCAAGGACGCAACTTTGGACCAGGGGCTCCCGCTCCAGGACGCCGGCAGCGCCGGGCTCTTCCTGAGGCAGCAGTACACCAGCACGCTGCGCGACATACGGCGCACCTACCAGCGCGCCTTCAAGGCGCTGCTCTTCGCCCGTCGCTTCGAGCTCTCCGGGCGTACCCTGCTCCCCTACCGGCAGTCCGAGCTCGGTTACCGGCTGGAGCACTCCGACCTCTTCGCCGGGGTAAGTTACTACCGACATCCCCTGCCGTTTTCCCGCCACGAGGCGAACTTTAACTTCAACTTCCTCCCTCTCAAGGACAACTACCTGCCGCCCGCGCCGGCCCAGGACCGGCGGGTCGCCCCCTCGGTCCAAAGGAGGCAGGCGCTCTTTGACTGGTGGGAGCGGGCCTTCGATTACACCCGTATGCGGGAGGACCGGGAGCAGACCAGGGAGCGCCCGGTCTGGCTCCTTTTCGAGGAGGCGCTGGAGAAGCAGCCGGATAACCCTGCCCAGCTGCTGCGCCATCTCGACGTCGACCTGCGCCACGCCGGCCTGGTGCTGAGCTATTTCCAGGGGCAGGGGACCCCGGTGTACCAGGTTTCCAGCATCGACCTGATGGACGACCGCTGGGCCGTGCGGGCCTGGCATGGCGACGGCTGGGTGCGCCGCCTGGTGCGCGACTTCCTGCCGCTCGACATCACGGCGGCACGCCCCGACCTCTGGGGAAGCGATGACCCCGGGATCCTGGTGGCCGGCGAAATCGTTCCCGGCAACGGCAACCTTTCCCGGTTCCTGTGCGACGGCCTGTTGGAAAACGGCGAGCCGCGGCGCTATGGCGAGCTGCAGGCCCTGAACGACAGGCTGCGGGAGCGCGCCCGCTGCGCCTTGCTGACCTATCTCTGCGGCATGAACCGGGTTCCGCTTCCCTGGGGCGGCAGCGCGGGCTCGGGCCGGGATTTGGGCGAGCTGCTGCTATTGGACGTGGAAGCGGGCCTCTGCCAGCGGGCCAGCCGCATAGAGGAAGCGGTGACGGCGCTGCAGAATTTCATCCAGCGCGCCAGGCTGGGACTGGAGCCGGGCTGGAGCGTTTCGGCCGGGTTCCTGAAGCTCTGGAAACACGAATTCGAGCTGTTCCGGATCTGGGAAAAGTGCCGATGCCGCACGCTCTATAAGGAGAACTGGATCGAGTGGGACGAGCTGCGCCAGGCGAGAAAGGTCGAGGCCTTCCAGTTCCTCGAGGCGGAATTGCGCCGCAACGCCCTGACGGTCGCGGTCCCCGGCGGCCTGGAGTACTGGCCAGAAACGCTCCCGCCGGTCCACCCGGCGCTGCGGCTTTTGCAGGAGCGCGAACCCTCCGCGCTGCGCCTGCTTACCCCGACCCGGGAAGGGCTCGGCGTGCTGGGGACGCCGGAGCGCGCGGCACGTCCTTCCTGGCTTGCCCCGGACGTCACTCCGCCAGTTATCATCGAGCAGCCGGCTTCAGCGAGGGATTCGAGCCGCGCTACCCAGCCGGGCTCAGACTTCCCCGACGCCGGAAAGCTCCCCTACTGGATCCAGGCGGCGATCCGGCTCGGCACGGCGTTCTTCCGGGTCGCGGCCGGCGGGGTGCCTCCCGCGGCGGCCGGTTTCCGCCCCAGCGACTTCCACCCGGAACCCGGCTGTTGCAGCGAGTGCGGCCGCGCCCACCCGCCACTGGTCGACGAATACTATTTCTGGCTGGTCGGCTCCCGGTTCTACGACGCGCCCGACCAGGACGAATACTATGACCCCGAACTGCAGGTCTCCCAGCCCTGGCACGACCCGCAGATCCTGCCGACGCTGCTCGATTGGAAATCGGCGGCGGCGGTTCGGCTCGCCTGGTGCCGGGTCCACGACGGCGAGTTCCGGCAGCCCCGGCGCTCGGACGCCGCCCTCCAGTTGAGTCCCGGCTCCACCCCCGATCTGGTCTACCTGGGGAGGGTCGGCGATTCGCTCAGCTTCGAGGTCGTCGGCGGCCTGGTTCCCACCGGGTATCATGGGACCGACGCCCCCGGTTTCCGCTTCGACCTGGCGGCGGATGCCGCCGTCCTTCTCCCGCTGCTGGCGGACCCGCCCGCCGCGCCCAGCGCATATCCCGCCGGGCTTCCGGTCTACCCGTACTTTGCCTGCGCCGAGCCGGGAGCCCGGCTCTTCCCCGAGTCGCCCTTCAGCCCGGCGCTCGCGGTCGCCGGAGTCCTGCGCTGCCACTGCCGTTTCGAGGCCGCCCTGAAATGGTACCGGCTGGTGCTGGATCCCCTTTCGAGTGACAACGCCTGGCTGCGCTGCGAGGCGGTGAACCCCGCGCCGGGAGCCGCCATCATTGTCAACCCCGGGCCTGGGAGCTGCTGCGACAGCACCCTGATCTCGGCCGAAGAGGCGCGCCGGCGCGCCACCCTGCTGCACTACCTCGAGGCGCTGCTGGAGTGGGCCGACGCGCTGCTGCGGCAGGACTCCCGGGAATCGGCCCAGCAGGCAAGGCTGGTACTGGACACCGCCGCCAGGATACTGGGTCCCTGCCCGCGCACGATCCGCGATCACCAGGAGCCGGAGCCCGCTACGGTGGCCAGTTTTGTGCCGTCCCCGCCCCCTCTCAACCCGCGGCTGATGGAACTCTACTGCCGGGTGCGAGACCGCCAGAGCCTAGTCGAGCGCTGCCTGAGCGACCGGCGCCTGCGCGAAGCGGCTACCGGATGCCGGGCGCCTTACTGGGGGCAGGATCCCTGCGACTGCGGCTCCTCCGGGAAGACCTGCGGCTGCGTCCTGCTGGACGAGCCATGCTGCGACCAGGAGTGGGGATGCCAGCCGCGCTCCCCTTACCGCTTCGTCTTCCTGGTGCAAAAGGCCCGGGAGGCGGCTGCCAGGGTGCGCGAACTGGGGAGTCAGCTACTGAGCGCCTTCGATCGCGGCGACGCCCAGTATCTCGCCTCCCTGCGGGCGCGCCACGAGGTGCAGCTCTCCGATCTGACCCTCCAGGTGCGCCAGGACCAGTGGCGCGAGGCCGACTGGCAGGTGCAGGCCCTGGGGAAAACCAAGGAGGTGAGCCAGACCAACCGGCGCTACTACAAGCAGCTCATCGACGTGAACCTCATCAACGAGGAGCTGGATTACCAGAGCAACACGGAGATAGCCATCGACCTGCGCTCGCGGGCCATCCGCGACGAGGAGACCGGCGCGGCCCTGCGCCTGATTCCCGATCTTTTCGTCGGGTTCCCCTGCGAGGAGACCTGGCTCGCCCTGGGCACCAAGCTGGGCGAGATGTTCGAGGTGCTCGCCCGCATCACCAACGAGAACGCCGAGATCGCCGGGCTCAACGCAGCGCTGGACCTGACCCAGGCGGGCTGGCAGCGGCGGCTGGACGAGTGGGTGCACCAGGTGGAGGTTCTGGACCTGGAGATAGAGCAGGTGGAGATACAGATCCTGGGCGCCGAGCGGCACCGGGATCAGGCGCTGCAGGAACTGAACATCCAGCAGCGCCAACTGGAGCAGTCCTGCGAGGTGCTGGACCTGCTGCGCGACCAGTTCACCAGTCACGAGTTATATCTCTATCTGCAGAAGGAGACCGCTGCCCTGCACGGGAAGATGTACGAGCTGGCGCGGCATCTGGCCCAGGAAGCGCAGCGCGCCTTCAACTTCGAGCTGGGGTACGGGCGGCGCAACTTCTTAAACCGCGAGGAGTGGGACGACCTGCACGAGGGGCTACTGGCGGGCGAGCGGCTGGAACTGGCGCTGCAGCGCATGGAGGTGGCATATCTGGACTGCAACCGCCGGGAGTACGAGCTGACCAAGCACATCTCGCTCGCCCTGCACTTCCCGCTGGAGTTCCTCAGGTTGAAATTGACCGGCTGCTGCGAGATCAAGGTCCCCGAATGGATGTTCGACCTGGATTATCCCGGCCAGTACCTGCGCCAGATAGAGGATGTCAGTCTGACGATTCCCTGTGTGACAGGGCCCTATACCGGAGTCCATTGCCGGCTGACGCTCCTGAGCAGCGAGACCCGGGTCGACCCGTGCCTACCCTGTCCGGTGGCCGACTGTTGTCAGGAAAAGCCGGCAAACCCCTGCGGCTGCCAGCACGGAGCCGAGGAGCATTACCGTTCCCGTCGCGGCGACCGGCGCCTGGTCCGGCATTATGGCGCCCGGGAGGCGATCGCGACCTCCAGCGGGCGCAACGACTCGGGTCTGTTCGAGCTCAACTTCCGTGATGAGCGGCACCTCCCCTTCGAGTTCTTCGGCGCGGTCAGCTGCTGGCGCATCGAACTTCCCCCGGAGAACAACTATTTCGATCTGGACAGCCTGACCGACCTGATTTTGCACCTAAACTACCAAGCTCGCGAGGGCGGAGACGCGCTACGCCAGGCGGCGCGGGGTGCAGCGCGCAGGAGGCTGCCGGGAAACGGCTGGATTTACCTCGACCTGCGCAAGGATTTCCCCGATGTCTGGGAGCTGTTCCGGCGCACCCGCAAGCAGGGTGAGTCGGAAGCCAGCATGACCCTCAAGGTAACCCGGAGGCTGTTCCCCTTCCTGCCGGGGGACCCCGCTCTCAGGATCAGCAAGCTCGCCGTGCTGTTCGAGACCCCGAAGAGCTGCGAGCCCTCCTGCCCGGAACTGCGCGAATGCCCCTGCGTCCGGGAGGGGATGCCCGCCAGCCATCTGGTCGAGGTCACGGTGGATCGTGCCGACGAGGAGCGCGGCGACTCTTGCGAGGTGGAGATACCGTGCGTGGCGGGCGCCGACTCGCCGCATCTGTACCACGGCATCGGAGCTGTCAAACTCGGGCCGTTGGACCGCTGCCATGAGTGTCACAGCCTGACCTTGACCTTTGCGGGTCCCGGCTGCGAACTGAAGCGGGCGTTCCTGCTTTGCCACTACGAGGTGGTGGAGGTGTAAGGTGGGCGAGGGATTCTTTTTGCTGGAGCTTCAGGTGAAACGGAGGTAGCTATGCGGAAGTACCAGTTTGTTGTCGGGGTGAGCCTCCCCGTGCTGGAGGATGAGGTGGACCGGCTGGTGCAGGACGAGCCCGGTCTTAAGCTGATTCAGGTTCTCTATGCCGCCGGAAGCGGCTTCGTGGCTGTCGTGGAACACCCCGGACCTGCCGGTGAGCCGCACCCGGAGCCTAAGGGCGTGGCTGCGCCAATCAGCCCCAAAAAACCTGGACAAAGAGCGGTCGCGCCCGGGAAAAGTGCGGGAAGTCCAAAGAACAAGCGAGGCTAGAGGCGTGTCGTACCCCAGCGTCACACTGTGTCCCCGACGGGTACAGAGCCCCGCGCGGCCAATTTCGACAACCGGCTAGAATTATAGTAAAAGATGTGTTGGCATCGTTCCTGTATACTGATAACTGACGGAGAAAATCCATGCTCACACTGTCCCCACCAGGAACATTGAATCGGAGGAATGATAAGAGAGACATAGAGCTGCAGCGGTGACAGGAAATTGAGTTATACGGTTACTGATTGAGAGACTTCCCTGATTGGTATGTCTAACAGAGGGGCAGCCATGGCTGAGAAAGCTTTGAAAGCTCGGCTGGATCTTACCCCGCTCGGAGAAGAGTGCAAATGGCAAAAGTGTTCATGACGCTGGATGACTCGGCGAGCGTGAGGCAGATGGTGAGCTTGCCGGTTTTCGACCGCGACGCCCTGCTGGATCTGCTGGGTGGCGACCAGGAACTGATGGGGCAGATTCTGGAGCGTTACCTCGACTGCTTGGCAGACTATCTTGATCTGCTGCCGGAAGCCCTTTTTGCTGCGGACGTCCAGCAGGTGCGGATCAAGGCGCACCTCATCAAGGGAGCCGCGATCAATATCGGCGCCCTCCAGGTAAGCGAAGCCGCGCGCCAGCTGGAAATGCTCGCCAGGGGAGGAGAATTGGACGGGGCGGTGGGGCTCTTAAACCATCTCATGTCGTCTGTTGACAGTTTCCATCGCGAGCTGTCGAAAATTAACGGGCCTGCCGGCTGAGGTCGGCGCGGCCCGGCCCGCCTGGAAGTGCACGGATGATGAAAACTATTGAGATATGGTCTTGAGTCGGTACGAGGTATTGGCAAGTCAGCGGCCGGATCAGTGACCCGGCCGCTGTGTCGGGACTTTTCGATCAGGATTGTTTCTCTTTGAGCAGCACGGCCTCGCTTAGTTCTTTCAGCAATTCCTGTTCGTCCTTTATGGACAGTGTGGAGCGCAGCAACTTCGCGTTGTATTTTTTTAACTCCTCAACGACGCCCTCCGAGATGTGCTTGTGGACCCGGATGAAGATGGCAGAACTGGAGGGCTCCAAGATGTCGGCGACCTCCTTGATGAAGTCGTCGCTTATGCCGATGTGGGTCAGGACCTTGACCGTCTCTCCCACCGCGGCACCGATCACGGCACCCACCAGCAGGCCGACCGGGCCGCCCAGTACCATGCCGAAAAGGCTTCCCATGGCTGCATCGGTCATGACCAGGAGATTGGAGTGCTTGATCTTTATGGGGCCGCTTCCTTTGCGCACTACAACGACGGCGTCGTCGAGGTCTATCTTGTGCACCTGCTGCAGTTTTTCCAGATCCAGCAGGACCTCGTCAGCGGCAAACTCTCCCTTAAATCCGGCAATAATTAATTCGCTCATCGCTACGCTCCTTTTTTGGTTGTAATCGCTGTGCCATTAAACTCCAAATCATTGAATGGATGTACTCACGTCTTGTTGGCAGAACCCTTGCGCGGTGCTGTACCTTCTCCCTAAAAGCGCCATGCCGGGACAGCTTTAGTGCCCCAGGAATTCGTTACCTATTTCATGAGCATTGACCGTGCCATAATAGTAATGAACGCCAACAATTCCCTAACGAGTTAATTTACTGACCTTATTTAAGTGGAACGGAAAGAGGAGCAGCTGTGCCCGGGTGCCGGAGCAGGGGCGTTGTATATGATCCTTATGCAGCAATAAGGTGCCGTATACGCACTTAATCACCTTTAGTGCTTGAAATTAGGGTGTTTTTAGCTGGCCCAGGAAGGTTGGACAGTGTATGGAAATGATATACACTCAGGTTCCGCCTAAAAGTACAGTCAGTTAAAGCCGGACCAAGGCATAGATGGGTGGCAGTTGCAATTCGGAAAAGAGCATTAGCAAACGTCGGCACTAACACGCTCTATTTTGAAAAGGCTATATCAGAGTTTTGCCGGGCTGAAGAGCTCGGTTTATAAAAACTTGAATATCAGGAGAATCCATTTATGTCCCAATTACAGACAAAGTTAAATTTTTGTATCATTTTTTTACTAAAGTCTTGATTAATCGGTCCGATAAGTGATATGAACAGTGAATTGCCGGACAGCCCCCCCTTCCTGTCTCGGGTTTCGCGCCGGGGGGCAATAAATGAGCATAAGGAGACTGCATGCAATTAAACGCATTAGATCCAGCCGCTCCGAAGGTTACGACCCGTCTCAGTATCAACAGCGACCTCCTGCGCGAGGCCAAGGAGCGCCGGATCGACCTTTCACAGACGCTGGAAATGTACCTGGCCGAGTTGTTAGGGGAGGAGACGCAGCAGGTTGCAATCGGGACCGGCGAGGATAACAGCAGACAAAGGGGGGTCGCCTGCCTCTTTAGTAACGGCTGGAGCAATTTCTAATAGTGTCAGGTTCGGGGATCTCTTGAATATCCGGTATTCATTTGGTACTTCGAATTGTACGTAGCTGACCGATGGAAGAGCGGAAACGGCCTATGACAGGCCCTCATGTCATGGCCCCTTCGCTTTGTTGTACTGCCCCCTCGATGCTCTTCCCTCGCTTCGCCCTCCAGCTGCCTGCGCCGCTTCCCCGGTATTTCCCCTTGACAATTTCACCCGGCAAGCTAAATCTAGGGCTGACGGTCACGTGCCTCGTGCCACCCCGCAGCTGCAAAACAGCAAATCCGCCTGAAACCAGCCCCTGATACGCCCGGTGACCCGCTTCCATGGATAACGTTAAAAGCACTCAAAACCTCATCCCTTTTCTACTGCTTTGCCTGATCGGTTTCGCGGCCTTTTTCTGCTCCTACCTGCGCATCCCCGTCCTGCCGCTCTTCGCCGCCGAGTTGGGGGCGGGGCCGGCCCAGGTCGGGGTCATCAATGGCGCCTTCATGCTGACTACCGGGCTCTTGTCCATTCCCGCGGGCCTTTTGGCCGACCGCACCGGGCGCAAGCTGCCGATCATCGCGGGCCTGGCTGCCGCCGCGGCCTCTTCGCTGCTGGTGACCCAGTGCCAGCACCCGGGGCAGATGGCCGCGGCCTATGTCCTCTTCGGCGCGGGCCTGGCCGCCTTCGCCCCCGGCATGCTTTCCCTGGTGGCCGACGTCATGCCGGCCCACCGGCTGGGCCAGGCCTACGGCTGGTACACCACCGCAATCTACATCGCCATGACCCTGGGACCCGCGTCGGGAGGCTTCCTCGCCAAGGCCTGGGGGCTGCGCCAGGTCTTCTTCCTGTCCGGCGGCCTCCTGGTGGCGGTCGCCGTCCTGGCGCTGCTCGCCCTGCCCGAGGGGCCTCCCCGCCACAAAACGGAGCTGCATGCAGCGCTGGCCGGAAGCCTGGAGCTTTTGCACAACCGCCGCCTGGTCGCCTGCCTGGTGGCGACCGCCGGCAGCTGCGTCAGCTTCGGGGTGTTCCTGACCTTTGTCCCGCTGTACGCCTCCCTGCACGGCTACGACCCGGCCCAGGTCGGCCTGATTTTTGCGGCCCAGGCCATAACCAATGTGGTGGGGAGGATACCGATTGGCAGTCTGGCCGACCGCTATGACCGCCGGGCTCTGGTGGCAGCCGGGCTGATCTGTCTGGCCGTGGCCCTGGCTGCCCTCGGGCAGACCGTGCAGCTCGGGAACCTGCTGGGCTGCGCGGTCGTCATGGGGGTGGGCATGGCCCTCACCTTCACCTCGATCGGCGCCCTGATCGCGGAACTGGTGCCGGCCCTGAAGCGGGGTCTGGCCATGGGGATGTACAACAGCTGCATCTACCTGGGGATGATGTTCGGTTCCACCGTCATGGGGCTCGCCCTCAAGGGGATCGGCTACCCGCTCGGTTTCGCCCTGGCCGGCTCCACGGCGCTGGGCGCGCTCCTGCTCTTTCTGCGGATGATGCAGCAAAAGCCCGCCGGGACCGCCAGGCAGAGCTGAACCGCGGACCCGGCACCCGTCACGACTTTGCATCACGGTATTAGGTATCCCCCTCTTCCCCCGGCGTCAGCCTCAGAGCTTCTCCTGCACGCTCCTCAGCTTGTCTTCCATGGTCTGGATGCGGTCGGTCCGGGTGCCCAGCTTGATGGTCGTGGTGATGCGCGGCGCGCCCATGCCGTGCACGACCTCATGGCAGCGCTTCACCGCCGCAAACACCTCATCCCATTCCCCCTCGACATTGGTGCCGTAGGAGTGCAGCGCGATCTCCAGTCCGGCCTCGGCCAGCACCTTCTGGCACGCCGCGATGTACGGGGAGAGCGACACCCCGACGCCGATCGGTACGATGCATAGATCAATCAGAACTTTCATGCGGTAATCCTCCTTTCCTGCAGAGTTGTCAAAAAACTTCCCTCCTCCCCGGGTCGATGAGAGGGTGGGCGGCGAAGGCCCCAAGCGCCACGAGCGCAAATGGCTGCCTGCAGTATACAGGAATGGCCGTTTCAATCAACGGGTAGGGTGGGCCCCCCGCAACCGATGGCTGGGCCGGCCACTCCGGCAGGCCGGCATCGCGGGGGGGCTAATCGTTGTCTTCCCGGTTCAGGAAGACTAAAATAAAGGATAGAGAGACGGGGTGCGGTCATACTTGGTTTTCCCGTCTGTTCCTGCTGAAGCAGGGGAAGCCTGACGCTTCCCTTACAAGGAGGATGTACCATGCCAAAACCCATTCCGGAAGGATTTGCCTCCATTACGCCGGTGCTGGTCTTCAAGGACTGTCGCAAGGCGATAGATTTCTACAAACAGGCCTTTGGCGCTCAAGAGCTGTTCGTCATGCCGGGGCCCGACGGCAAGGGAGTGATGCACGCCGAGCTTAAAATCGGCAATTCGATCGTCATGCTGGGGGACGAGCACCCGCAGATGTCGTGCAAGAGCGCGGAAACTCTTGGCGGCTCGCCGGTAACCTTCTACCTGTATGTCGAAAACGTGGACCAGGCTTTCAGGAGGGCTCTCGAGGCCGGCGCCAAGTCTCTGATGGCTGTCGAGGACATGTTCTGGGGCGATCGTACCGGTACTGTGGAGGATAGCTTCGGCCACCACTGGACCCTGGCGACCCATATCAAAGACCTGACGCCGCAGGAAATGCAGCAGGGAGCCCAGGAGGCTTTCGCAAAGATGGCCAACCAGGCAAACAAATAACCGTTCAACCGTCGGCGACATAATTCCCGGTGCAAATTACCTGATGCCTAGAGTGACGCTTCTCGCGCTGAAGGCATCACAAGTCTCGGGGATTATGCACCGGCACGGCGGAGGTTTTTTTCTCCTCACCTGCTGAAGAAGGTCGGAGTGCGACCTTCTTGACCGTGACCCGCAGCCCTTCCACGGCGGTCACCTCCACCTTTTCCCCCTTCACGATGAGTTCGCTACCCAGGGCATTCCAGTATTCGCCCCGCACCACGACCTTGCCCTCGGGCCTCAGGTCCGTTTGAGCTATCCCGCGCTCGCCCAGCATCCCTTCCTTGCCGGTGATCGGCTTTTGCCGGTAGGCCGCGATCCCCTTGGCGACCACGATCCAAAAAAACAGGGTCGTCGTCAGCGCGGTTGCCAGGATCACCCCCCAGGACAAGCGCAGGCCGGGTTCCGAGGAGGGGAACAAAAGGAGCGAGCCGAGGACCAGGGCGATTACGGCGCCGACCGCCAGTAAACCGTGGGAGACGATCTTGATCTCGGCTATGAAGAGGATGGCGGCGAGCAGGATCAGGAGCACCCCGGCGTAGTTCACCGGCAGGGTCTGGAAGGCGAAGAAGGCGAGGATCAGGGAGATGCCGCCGATGACCCCCGGCAGGATGGCGCCCGGAGTGGAGAGCTCGAAGAAGATCCCGATGATCCCCGCGAGCATCAGCAGATAGGCTAAGTCCGGGTTGCTGATGGTGTTCAGGATCCGGTCCCGGGTACCCATCTCGTGCACGGTGACCTGGGCGCCGGCCAGCCGCAGCACGGTCTCACCGCCGTCGCGCAAAAGGCGGCGCCCCTCCAGTTTGGCGAAAAGATCCTGGCGGTCCCGCGCGATCAGGTCGATGACCTTCTCCTCAAGCGCCCGCTCCGCAGTGAGCGACAGGCTGCTGCGCACCATCTGCCCGGCAGCCTGCGCGTTGCGGCCGCGCTTGCGGGCGATCCCTTCCAGGTATGCCTCGGCGTCGTTCAGGATTTTTTCCCCCATGACCGCGTCGGGTTTCTCGCCGAGGGAGACCGGGTGCGCCGCGCCCAGGTTGGTCCCCGGCGACATGGCGCAGATGTCCGCGGAGAGCGCGATGACCGCTCCGGCCGAGGCGGCGCGCGCGCCGGACGGCGTCACGAAGACCGCAACCGGCACGGTCGAGGTGAAAATACCCTTCACCGCTTCGCGCATGGCGGAATCCAGCCCGCCGGGGGTGTCGATCTCCACCAGGAAGAGCCGGTCCCCGCGCCGGGAGGACGCCTCAAGGTTGCGCAGCAGGAAGTCGACGGTAACCGGATTAATGGTGCCGCTCACCGAAACCACCGAGACTTGCGGCCGTTGAGCGCGCAGGGGAGCAGGAACGCCGAGCATCAGGAACACGAGGACCGCCAGGGAGCAAAGCGCCTGCCATCTCATACTGTCGCCTCCATGGTGCAACTATTTGAAAATTCTAGCCAGTTTCGGCAGGCTGTCAAATTAGCGTGCCTTCGTTGGCTGCCTCCCAAGTCCCCGGCGGCCGGAGCCTCCCCTTGCCGGTCCAGCAGGCACGCAGGCCGGATTTATGGTTGATTATTGAATCACGCTATGCAATAAAGGCTTTAGGGGCTGGCGCGCCCGCTCCTGCACTTATCACCGCGACACTGCGGCACTTTCTATCGGTGGCAGATGCAACTTGTTTATTTTACTGCCATGCCACCGGAAACCAGCAACGATTTTCCGGGCCTACCTGCACATGAAAAAAATACTTCTCGTCAATAACCAGGAAGCCTTCCTGGACCGGAACAAGAGCCTTTTGAACCGGGCCGGATTCCTGATTCTCACCGCCACCTCGGCAAACGAAGCCCTGCAGATCAGCCGCGATCAGGCGGTGCACCTCATCATCGCGCAGCTGGACATGCCGGGAGGCAGAGGCGACCTGCTCTGTTCGCTGATCCGCCAGGACAGCGAGCTAAAGAACGTTTCCATCATCCTGGTCTGCTACCAATCCGAGGCGGAGCAGGCTGCCAACTGCGGAGCGAATGCGGTCGTCACCAAGCCGGTTCGCCCGGATCAGTTGCTGAAGCTGGTGGAGAAATTCTTAGGGATCCGCGCCCGTCGGGACTACCGTGCAGCCTTCCACGCCAGGGTCGAGGGCACCAGGGAGAGCCTGATGTTCTCGGGCATGACCCGCAACATCAGTGCTTCCGGCATGCTGTGCGAGTCTGACCTGCTGGTCGACACAGGCGACCTGCTCAGCAACCTGCTGTTCTCCATCGACAAAAACCAGATTGTCGCCGACGGCAAGGTCGTCTGGTGCTTGAGCCTGCCGGACGGCAAGTACAGCTACGGGGTCCAGTTCCTCGACCTTGCGCCGGAGTTGCGGGAAAAAATCGAGCAGTTCGTGGCAGCCGCCGACCAGGAGTAGCCGGCGCCAAATATGGGCAGCCGCTTCCGATTGTACTTCAAAGACATCCGAGATAAAATTTAGGGTAGCAGGGCAGGCGGTGTGTACCGGGGTTGAACCCAGTGGGTTCCTGGCGCGGCGCCAGGCTAAGGAGACGCACGAGAACGCGGGACCCCCGTAGCGGCATCGCATATCTGTCCGGTTCATTGAAGATATGGGGCGAGTCATGGATGAGAAAGAATCTGCCAAAGAAAAAATGCCGGAAATAATCATACCTGAGCGGCGCACGCAACGACAGTCTGAACTTAGTTCTGCAGAGATCATGAGGATACTGAGGCAGAGGGCCGGCACGGGTGCCTGGAAGAATAGCACCGGAGGCTCCAAAACAACAGGTTGAATCCGTCGTTGAACCTGACACGGCAGTCCCGGAAGGGAGGTCGGAAATGCCTCTGGCTTAACCAGCTTTTTCCAAAAAGTTGGTTCAATTCCAGAGGTTTTGCTTTATCCGGAAGACCCGATTTAAGTGATGACAGCTTCGGTGAAAAGAGATAGCATGCTTCTTGACGGTAGATGCGTCATGCGAAAAGTATCCCGCGGCTTTAAATCAGATAAAGAGGGACATTCCAATGGAGGCTAATAAGAAGTGCAGCTGTGGAAAAAAGCATGAGGAACATATCTGCGCCTTGCATAGCAAAGGTTTGATTGATGAGGTTGTGCATTTGACAGACAATCCGACAGTCACCTGTTCTATCTGTTTGGTCAACGCGAATAATCCGGACAATGTCTGTTCGCCTACCACCCTGGGAGGCGGATTCAAGTACTCGGATATGGTCAACAGTAAAAAAGTAATCTGCGAGAGATCCGACCCTCACAACGAAAAAGAAAAGTGAGCCGGATTACGTTATAAGCAAACAGCGAGTGCCAACCGGCATCTCAGTCTGTCATAGATCTAACAACAAAGGGCCGACTTCCGCAGGGAAGCGGTCCTTTGTTGTTTGAACCAGCTCCCAGGCGGAGATGAGGGAAAAGGTGGAAAATATTCGCAGCGATTCTCCAAACCCGATTAAAAAACATTATACTTTTGTGTCGTTACCGCAGCGAAAACCTCCGGAGACCTGAGATGACACGTTTCAAGAAGCAACGGTACACCATGCGCAGGATCGCGGTCCTCTGTGCAACCTTGCTGCTCGCAGCCTGCCTCAATGCCGGGAAAGCACCCGTGGGAGCGAGCAGCGTCGGCGCCCCCGAAACCGCAGCCGGTGCGCCAAAGGCTGTCAGCCCAACCCGCGCCGAGGAGCTCGAGATCGCGGATCTGAGCCGGATTCCCCAGGACCTCGACCGGCTTGCCGCTGCAGCCGGGGATCGGCTGGCTCTTTCCGATACCTGTCGCACCCAGCTGCGCGATGAGTTCCAAAGCCGGTTTTATGCGCCTTGGAGCGCCGCACCTCCCCGCTTCGATCCGGTCGAGGCAGGTGACTTCATGAAACAGGAGGGTCGGGTCGTCTGGTACGGCCCCAACAAGCGGAAGCTTCCGCCCAAGCTGATGCAGGAATTCATGGAGAACTGCGCCCTGGAGCATTTCCCCTCACGTAACGACACGGCCATCTCGGTAGCGCCAGGACACTTGCGGGGGCTCCCGACCTATCTGCCTCTCTACCAGAGCGCCGAGGACTATCCCTTCGACATGCTCTCCTACCCGCAGGTGAAGCTCAACGAGCCGCTACGCGTGCTGCACGAGTCGCGCGACGGGGTGTGGCTCTTTGTGGAAACCGGGTACACCAACGGCTGGCTCGAGAGGCGCGACGTGGCGCTGGTGGATCAGAACTTCATAAAAGCCTGGATGCGGGCGCCGCACCTGGTGGTAGTCCAGGACTATGCCTCGATACCCGACGGCAGGGGGGTTGGCGTCTCCCGATCCAAGGTCGGCACCGTTTTGCCGCTGGCAGGGGAAGCGGAGGGGAGCTGGGAGGTCTCCATCGCCTCAGCCGGGGAGGGGGGCGGAGTCCAGAACCGGAGGGTCCGCATACCGCGCGGCGCTGCTGCAAAATTCCCCTTGGAGTTCAGCAGGGAAAACGTCGCCCTGATCGGGGATCAGCTGCTGGGCGACCCCTACGGATGGGGTGAGATCTACGATCTGCGGGACTGCTCCGCGATGCTGCGGGACTTTTTCCTCCCCTTCGGGATCTGGCTGCCGCGCACCTCGGCGGACCAGGTCGCGTCCGTGCCGCGCCGGTTGGAGCTGGCCCGGATGACGCCCGCGGAGAAGGAGTCGGCGATCCTCAGTACCGGGATTCCGTTCCTGACGCTCCTCTACAAGCTTGGCCACATCATGCTCTACGTTGGGGCGGATAGTGCAGGCCGGCCGCTCGTGTTTCACGACGCCTGGTCCATCAGGCTTAAGGACTCTGGCGACGCAGCGCCTGCCGGAGGAAGCGGATCTGCTGCGGACGGCACCATAAACGGCGTCGATAAAAACGGCGCCGAATGCAAGATCGTGGGTAACGGCCCGCGGACGCAGATCATCGGCGCTTCGGCAATAACGACGCTGGAACCGGGAAAGGAGCTCGGCCTGGTCCCGGGCAGTTCCCTCCTGGAGCGGATCACCGAGCTTGCCGTCATCCCCAACCGCTGCCAGGAGCCCAGCCGGCCGGAGCCGCCACGCTAAGTTGACCGTGAGCGCCAGTCCCTGCCAGTCATAGGAGGGACCCTGCCCGCCGCACCGGGATACCCCTCGCGGGGCGCGAAAGGCGGGGCGAATACAAGATTCGCCCCTACCTGCGTCCCCATTCATCACCCCCCCCGTCCTCCTTACCCCATTTATCCTGTTTTCCCGCTGACCTGAGCCAGAAAACGTGCTAATAATGGTGACGAGTTGGCCATTAATTAGCTTAGCGTGCCTGGTTCTGTCTGAGGAGACCCCTTCCGGATGCCCATGCCTTCAGTCTCGACCAACATATCATCCGACATATCGACCGGCCCTCACCTGCTCAAGGCTGCCAAGCGCCGGGTCCCTTGCCTACTTTGGCTGGGCTGGGTCTGCCTCCTCCTGGCCGCGCTCCTCGGGGTGTCTCCCGTCCCGGCCCTGGCCGCCATCCCCCCAAACCAGGCCCCGGCCACCGTCACGGTCGGCGGCGACCGCGACTATCCTCCTTACGAGTTCCTGGACAAGGAGGGACACCCCTCCGGCTACAACGTGGAACTTACCAGGGCGATCGCCGACGTCATGGGGATGAAGGTCGAGTTCCGGCTCGGCACCTGGTCCGAGATGCGCGCCGCCCTGCAAAACGGCACGGTCGACGTGCTCCAGGGGATGTCCTACTCGGAGGACCGGCTCGCCGAGGTCGACTTCTCCCTGCCGCACACCATCGTGAACCACGCCGTGTTCGCCCGCAAGGACTCCCGCAACGTCAACTCCCTGGAGGACCTGGAGGGGAAGTCGGTCGCGGTGCACCGGGGCGGGATCATGCACGACCTCCTGGTCAAGAAGGGATTCACCGGGAAGCTGGTGCTGACCGATACACCGGCGGACGCCCTGCGCCAGACCGCCGCCGGGACGACCGACTATGCCATCGTCGCCATCGTGCCGGGGATGTATATCATCCGGGAGCTGAAGCTCACTAACCTGATTCCGGTGGTACACAACGTCGCGACCCAGCGCTACTGCTACGCCGTCGATAAAGGGAACGACGAGCTGATCTCACGCTTCAACGAGGGGCTCGCCATCCTGAAGAAGACCGGCCAGCAGCAGGCGATCTATGAGAAATGGCTCGGCGTTCTGGACCCGGCCCCGATCGCCTGGTGGACCATCGTGAAGTACGCGGCGATCGTGGTGATCCCCCTGGTGCTGCTGCTGGGCGGCATCGCCCTCTGGTCCAGGACCCTGCAGCGCGAGGTGGCGCTACGCACCGCCGACCTGACCCGGGAGATCGCCGAGCGCCGGCATGCCGAGGAGGAGCTGCTCTTAAACCAGCGCCAGCTGCTGCAGGCCGACAAGATGGCGGCGCTCGGGATCCTGGTCTCGGGGGTCGCCCACGAGATCAACAACCCGACCGGGCTCCTCCTGCTCGACATCCCGGTCCTCAAGCGGGCGCACCAGGACGCGGCCCCCATCCTCCAGGAGTACTTCGAGGAGCACGGCGACTTCTCCCTGGGCGGCATCCCCTATTCCGAGATGCGCCAGGAGATTCCGCGCATCCTGAGCGGGATGCAGGACGGGGCCAAGCGGATCAAGCGGATCGTGCACGACCTGAAGGATTTCGCGCGGCGCGACGATGCGGGAGACCAGGGGCTCATCGACCTGAACCGTGTCGTGCAGACGGCGCTGCGCCTGGTGGATCCGACCATACGCAAGGCGACCGGCAGCCTGGTGACGGACCTGGGCGCCGGACTTCCCAGGTTCCTCGGCAATACCCAGCGCATCGAGCAGGTCGTGGTCAACCTGGTGCTGAACGCCTGTCAGGCCCTGCCCGACCGGGAGCACGGCATCAAAGTTGTCACCCGGCTGGTGGACGATCCGCAGCGGCTGGAGCTGTCGGTCCAGGACGAGGGGACCGGCATCGCGCCGGAGCATCTGTCCCGGCTGACCGACCCGTTCTTCACCACCAAGCGGGAGAGCGGCGGGACCGGCCTGGGACTTTCGGTCTCCGCCGGCATCGTCAAGGAGCATGGCGGCAGTATCGCCTTCGATTCCGCCCCGGGTCGCGGCACCATCGTCACCCTCAGCTTCCCCGTTGCCCAAGAGGAAACGGCGACCCTTTAGGGCGCGGGGATGCTGTCGTGATTTGTCCCCCCTATGAAATAGGGGGGAAGCTGAACGTAGTGAAGCAGGGGGGTATTTGCCCGGGAGAAGGACCCCCCTGTCTCGCTGCGCGAGCCTTCCCCCCTACTGCGCAGGGGGATATTCCACTTAACGACTCAACGATTTCATAAACCGAGGTTCCCCCATGCCCCCAAGCGCCTACCCCAGCTTCCAGATTCTCCTGGTGGACGACGAGCCGTCCTGGCTCAGATCCCTCTCGCTCACCCTGAAAAGCGTGGGCGGGCTGAGCAACATCGTCACCTGCGAGGACAGCCGGGAGGTCATGGAGCTCCTGGACGCGGGGGGAATCGGCCTGGTGCTGCTCGACCTCACCATGCCGCACCTCTCGGGAGAGGAGCTCCTGAAGGGGATAAGCGAGCGCCACCCGGAAATCAGCGCCATCGTGGTAAGCGGCCTGAACCAGCTGGAGACCGCGGTGCGCTGCATGAAGCTCGGCGCCTTCGATTACTTCATCAAGACCGACGAGGAGGATCGCATCGTGGGCGGCGTGCTGCGGGCGGTCCGCATGCTGGAGATGCAGCGCGACTACCGGGAGATGTCGAGCCGCCTGGTCTCCGGGGAGCTGCGCCATCCCGAGGCGTTCGCGGAGATCGTCACCGGCGACCGCGGCATGCTCGCCATCTTCTCCTACCTGGAGGCGGTGGCCAAGAGCCCCCAGCCGCTTCTCATCACGGGGGAGAGCGGCGTCGGCAAGGAGCTACTGGCGCGCGCCGCTCACTCCTTAAGCGGCTGCCGTGGCAAGCTGGTGACCGTCAACGTGGCAGGCCTGGACGACTCGGTCTTCGCCGACACCCTCTTCGGCCACCTGCGCGGCGCCTTCACCGGCGCCGAGGGGGCCCGCAAGGGGATGGTCGAGGAGGCCGCCGATGGCACGCTCTTCCTGGACGAGATCGGCGACCTGAGCATTGCCTCCCAGGTGAAACTGCTCCGGCTGCTTCAGGAAGGCGAGTACTTCGCCCTGGGTAGCGACCAGCCCAAGCGCCTCAAGGCGCGCATCATCGTCGCCACCCACCAGAACCTGGGCGCCAAGGAGTCGGCGGGCTCCTTCCGGCGCGACCTCTACTTCCGCCTGCGCACCCACCAGGTGCGGGTCCCGCCGCTGCGCGAGCGCAAGGGCGATATCGCGCTCCTGCTGGAGCACTTCCTGGCCGAGGCGGCGGGCGCGCTGGGCAAGAAGAAGCCGACCCCGCCCAAGGGGCTGGCGCAGTTCCTGGCCACCTACAGCTTCCCGGGCAACGTGCGCGAGCTGAGAGCGATGGTGTACGATGCCGTCAGCGTGCACCGCGACCGGATGCTTTCCATGGAGAGCTTCGTGCACGCCGTCGAGCGCTCCCTGGAGGAGGGGGCGGCGCCGCCGGCGGCGTCCGGCAAGCTGAACCCCTTCGCCGGATTCGCCGAGCTCCCCACCTTCTCCGAGGCGGCCTCCTTCCTGGTTATGGAGGCCCTGGAGCGCGCCGGCGGCAATCAGACCCTCGCCGGCAGGCTGCTCGGCATCTCCCAGCCGGCACTCAACAAGCGCCTCAAGATGATGCGCGGCCAACAGGCATAACCTGCGGTTATAACGATAGCCGCAGGTTATACTTCCGGAAAGCCGCCCATTATGGCGCTTTCCGCCTACCCCCAGGCGACGGGCATAACCTTTCGTTATACCGGTTCGCTCCGCAGTCACTCTCCTTTTCCTGCATTTCCTCTGTTATTCAAGTCTGTTAGCCTTTTTAACAGATCCTGGCACCATCCGTGCTCTAGTAAGGCTATTGGCATAGGCCAACGGCTGCTGCGCTTTCGTGCAAGCGTTTCCTGAGCCGCACTCCAATGTAGAGGTGATCATCATGGTAATGTTCTGGATCCAGTTCGTGCTTGTCCTGGGAGCGATCCTCCTCGGCGTCCGCAGGGGCGGCGTGGCCCTTGGCCTCATCGGCGGCCTGGGCGTCTCCGTCCTGGTGCTGCTGTTCCGGGTGCAACCCTCGGAGCCCCCGATCGCCGTCATGCTGATCATCCTGGCGGTGGTGACCGCCTCGGCGACCCTGCAGGTCGCGGGCGGCCTCGACTACCTGGTGCAGCTGACCGAGCGTATGCTGCGCGCCCATCCTAAGTACGTGACCATCCTGGCGCCGCTCTCCACCTTCTTCCTGACGGTCTGCGTCGGCACCGGGCACGCCGTGTACGCGCTGCTGCCGGTCATCGCCGACGTGGCACTGAAGACGAAGATCCGCCCCGAGCGCCCCATGGCGATCTCCTCCGTCGCCTCGCAGATGGGGATCACCGCGAGCCCGGTGGCCGCCGCCGTGACCACCTTCCTCGCCTTCTCCATCAAGTGCGGGCATCCGGTGAGCCTCTTCGACATCCTCATGGTGACCATGCCCGCCGGGGTCGTCGGGGTGCTGGCCGCCGCAGCTTGGAGTTTCAACCGCGGCAAGGATCTCGACAAGGACCCGGAATACCAGGAGCGCCTCAAGGACCCCGAATTCGCCAGGTCCGTGGGATCTTCCGTCACGACCCTGGATCAGAAGATCAGCAGCTCCGCCAAGCTCTCCGTAGTGCTCTTCTTCTCGGGCGTACTGACCATCATCGCCCTGGCCGTCTGGCCCTCCCTGCTCCCGGAGATCGCCGGCAAGCCGATTCCCATGACGACGGTCGTCCAGTTCATCATGCTCGGCTTCGGCGCCTTCATCATGTTCGCCACCGGTGTCAAGGCGAAGGAAATTGCGCACTCCAGCGTCTTCATCGCCGGGATGATCGCCGTGGTCTCCATCTTCGGCATCGCCTGGATGAGTGACACCTTCGTGACCGCCAACAAGGGGTTCCTGGTCGACAAGATCGGGATGATGGTGAAGATCGCCCCCTGGACCTTCGGCATCGCGATGTTCTGCGTCTCCGCCTTCGTGAAGAGCCAGGCCGCGACGCTCATCATCATGCTTCCCTTCGGTCTCGCCCTCGGCCTCCCCATCCCGCTGATGCTCGGCCTGATGCCGGCAAGCTACGCCTACTTCTTCTTCGCCTTCTACCCGAGCGACCTCGCCGCCATCAACATGGACCGTTCGGGTACCACGCGGATCGGCAAGTACCTGCTGAACCACAGCTTCATGATCCCCGGCTTCATCGGGGTCGGCGTCTCCACCGTCGTGGCCTACACGATCTCCAGGATCATGTTCTAGCGCCGGGCGTTCAGGCGCGCGCTGGCAAACAAAATTATGCGGAACTACGGGCTGCATCCCCAGCGGGGGGGCAGCCCGTTTTGCGTGTGCGCCCGGCAGGGCGCTTTTTCACCGGGCAGGCAGTGGTTCTGTCCCTCCTATGAAATAGAGGGGAAGCTGAACGCAGTGAAGCAGGGGGGTGCTTTTGCCGGCGGGAGGACCCCCCTGTCTCGCTGCGCGAGCCTTCCCCCCTACTTCGCAGGGGGGACACTGCCAAGGTCCCCTCGTTAGACTAACAGCAGTGCCCCTGTCACCACTTCACAAAAGGGAGACCCGGAGCCAGAGGGCATCTGCGTGAGGTGGCCGTATGATTGTTTTTTAAGAGGGCATCTTTACGTTTGGTCGCCTTATGATCTGACAAAAGAGGGCATCTTTACGTTTGGTCGTCTTGTTATCCGGCAAAAGAGGGCATCTTTACGTTTGGTCGTCTTGTTATCTGGCAAAAGAGGGCCTCTTTACATTTGGTGGTCTTGTTGTCTGACAAAAGAGGGCATCTTTACGTTTGGTCGTCTTGTTATCTGGCAAAAGAGGGCATCTTTGCGTTTGGTCGCCTTATGATCTGGCAAAAGGTGGCATCTTTACGTGAGGTCGTCGTATAAAGTCGCCCTGGTCGTCCTGCCTGCCCAACCGGGTTCCACGTTGGTAGTGGGCGCTAATTTGTTTGATTGCTCAAAGATTATAATTAATGTTTGTCCCCGTTCGGGCCGAAGAGAGTAAGGGTTACAATCAGGATCGAGCTCCGGCTCCAGAAGCCAAGGGACGGCCTGCTCAACCTGCCTCCGAGACACGCGGCAACCACCCTGCGGGAGATTCCTTTTCATGAAAAGCTTCCAGCCGCAGCAGGCCTTCCAGATACCACTGACTCGGTGCGCCGGATTCATGCTGCGCCTCACCTGCCTCGCACTGGTGCTCGCCGCGCTCCTGGCGCCTTCGTCCGCGCTCGCCCAACCCGAGGGGGAGCGAACGGTCCGTGTCGCCATATTCAACTTCTATCCAGTCATCTTCAGGGACAAAGCCGGCAACGTGAAGGGATTTTACGCCGACATCCTGCAGGCCATCGCCCAAAAGGAGCATTGGCGCCTCCAATACGTCTACGGAACCTGGGGGGATGGGCTGGAGCGGATCAAGCGGGGCGAGGTGGACCTGCTCCTCAGCATCGCCTGGCTCCCGGAGCGCGCCAGCTACCTGGATTACAGCAAGAACCCAGTCATGAGCGTCTGGAGCGAACTCTACGTGACCCAGAAGTCGGTGCTCAACAGCTTTCGGGAGACGACCGGCAAGAAAATTGCCGTCATGAAGGGGGATTCCAACGGCAAGCAGTTCCGCAACCTGACCGAGAAGTTCGGCATTCCCTGTGAAGTCGTGGAAGTTTCCGGCTACGAGGAGGTCTTCCGGGAGATCAAATCCGGCAACGTCGATGCCGGCGTCGTCAACAACGTTTTCGGGGCCGGGCGCAGCCGGGATTATAACCTCAAGCTGTCCGGCGTGATCTTCAATCCCTACGACGTCTACTTCGCGGTCGCCAAGGGGCAAAATCGCGAGATCCTTCCCGTGCTCGATCGCTATCTTTCCGCCTGGCGAGCCGACACAACCTCCCTCTATCACAGCTCCCTGAGCCGCTGGCTGCATCGCAACGCGAACCTGGTAAGCGTCACCCCAGCCTGGCTCATTGACACCCTGCTGGGACTGGCCGTCAGCGTGTGCCTCGGCATCAGCTTCATCGTGCTGCTGCGCCGCCAGGTCGGCGCCCGGACCCGGGAGCTGCAGCTGTCGGAAAGCTCGCTCCAGGGAAAAAACGAGGAACTCGCCGTCATCGAGGAGGAACTGCGCCACCAGCTCGAGGAGACCTTCGTCGCCCAGGCCGCGCTGCAGAAAAACGAACAGTACCTTTCCGCCATCGTGGAAAACATGCCGGCGATGGTCTTCGTCAAGGACGCGCAGGAATTGCGCTACATAAGCATGAACAGGACAGGGGAGGAGCTGCTCGGGTTCTCCCGCGAGGAGCTGATCGGCAAGAACGACTACGACCTTTTCCCCGAGACGGAGGCGGACTTCTTCATCGGGATGGACCGCTACACCCTGCAGCGGGGCACCATCCACGAGATCCCGGAGGAGCGGATCCACGACAGGAAGGGCCGGGAGCGTATCCTGAGCACGAAGAAGGTGCCGCTCTACGATGCCCAGGGGGAGCCGCGCTACCTGCTCGGCATCTCCGTGGACGTCACGGAGCAAAGGAGCGTGGAGGAGCAGCTGCGCCAGGCCCACAAGATGGACGTCGTCGGACAGCTGGCAGGCGGCATAGCCCACGACTTCAACAACATGCTGACCGGCATCATCGGGGCCGCCGAGATGCTCAACTGGCGGCTGGGTGGCGATCCCCAAATGACCAAACTGACCGGCGTCATCCTCGACGCGGCCACCAGGTCCGCGGACCTGACCCGGCAGCTGCTGGCGTTTTCCCGCAAAGGGAAGATCACCTCCACACCGATTTCCATCAACGATTGCATAAGCGCCGTTGTGGCGATCCTGGAGCGCACCATCGACAAGCGTATCAACCTGGAGGTACACCTGGTCGCCGAGAACCCGGTCGTGATCGGGGATCCGGGGCTTTTGCAAAACGCGCTGCTGAACCTCGCAGTCAACGCCCGCGACGCCATGGCCGAGGGGGGGACCCTTCGTTTTGCCACGGCGAACCTGGAGCTGGCATCGCCTGCCGGGGCGTCGCACCCGGGGTTGCCGGCCCCCGGTCCTTACCTGGAGATCGCGGTGTCCGATACCGGCACCGGCATGACAGCTGAGGTGCTGGAACATATCTACGAGCCATTCTTCACCACGAAGGAAACCGGCAAGGGGACCGGACTTGGGCTGGCCGCGGTCTACGGGACCGTCAAGGAGCACAACGGGACCATCAACGTCTGCAGCGAGCCGGGGCAGGGGACCGTATTCCGGGTCCGGCTCCCATCCGGCCTTCCCCTGGCGTTACAGGACGCGCCGCGCGAGGAGAACGTCCGGGGAGGAGGCGGCATCATGCTGGTGGACGACGAGGCGATCATTCGCCTGTCAGGCCACTGCCTGCTGGAGGAGCTCGGGTACCAGGTATACCTCGCCGAGGACGGCGAGCAGGCGCTGGAGCTCTACGCCCGGGAGCGCGAGCAGATCCGGCTGGTGATCCTGGACATGGTCATGCCGAAGTTAAGCGGCAAGGAGACCTTCCTGCGCTTGCGGGAACTCGACCCGGGGGTCCGTGTGCTCTTCTCTTCGGGATTCCACCGCGAGGGGACCGTCAACGAGCTTCTGGATCTCGGCTCCAAGGGCTTCATCCACAAGCCCTACCGGTTGCAGCATCTGAGCAAAACAGTGGCGGAGGCGCTGGCGGCGGAGCCGTGAGAAAAAAAGTGTCGGGCGCTCTGGAAAATGGATCAAATCCTGCCATTATCTATCAGACGGATTACAATTGATTCATGGCGAAGCCGGAAACCAGGTCAGCCGCGCGTCCTCTGCAAGCTTGAGGGGGGACGTCAGGCGCTGCGACCGGCCGCCCCAAAAAGGAGACTCAGCATGAAAAGAACGGCCTCAGCAGTATGGAACGGCACATTGAAGGAAGGCAAAGGGGTCATCTCCAGTCAAAGCGGCGTGCTCACCGACACACCTTACTCGTTCGGGACGCGCTTTGCCGAGGAGCGCGGCACCAACCCTGAGGAACTGATTGCGGCAGCTCACGCCGGGTGCTTCTCCATGGCGCTTTCCGCGGGACTTGGCAAGGCCGGCTTCGAGCCGGTGCGGATCAAGACTCAGGCGTTGCTCGACCTGGAAAACGTCGAAGGTAGCTGGAAGATTACCACGATACGCCTGGAGACGGTGGCACGAATCCCGAAGATCACCCCGAGCCAGTTCGAGACCATAGCCCAGGATGCCAAGGCCAACTGCCCGGTTTCCCAGGTGCTCAGGGCGAACATATCCCTGGTGGCCAAGCTGGAGGATTAAGGGGGCCTGAAGGTTCCAGCAAGAGCGGATAAACGAAACGCGGCCCCGGGGTAATCCCGGGGCCGCGTTTGCTTGTGCGACTTTTAAACGGATCTTCTTAGCCGAGGATCTGCTTGAGATCGCCTTCTGCGGTCCCGATCGGCGAGATGTTGAAGTTCTCAACCAGGAAGTTGAGCACGTTCGGGGTGATGAAGGCCGGCAGGCTCGGTCCGAGCTTGATTCCCTTGATGCCGAGGTGCAGCAGGGTCAGGAGGATCGCCACTGCCTTCTGCTCGTACCAGGAAAGGATGAAGGAGAGCGGCAGTTCGTTTACGCCGCACTCGAAGGCCCCGGCGAGCGCCACGGCGATCTGGATCGCGGAGTAGGCGTCGTTGCACTGGCCGATGTCCAGAAGGCGCGGGATGCCGCCGATGTCGCCGAATTCGAGCTTGTTGAAGCGGAACTTGCCGCAGGCCAGGGTCAGAATGACGCAGTCCTTGGGTACCGCTTCGGCGAACTCGGTGTAGTAGTTACGGCCGCTCTTCGCGCCGTCGCAGCCGCCGATCAGGAAGAAGTGGCGGATCTGGCCGGCCTTGACCGCACCGATGACCTTGTCGGCCACGCCCAGTACCGCGTTGTGCCCGAAGCCGGTGAGGATCTCCTGGCCGGGGTTCTCTTCAAAGCCCGGCAGCGCCAGCGCTTTCTCGATGACTGCGGAGAAGTCCATCCCGGTGATGTTCTTGACGTCCGGCCACTGAACCAGGCCCCAGGTGAAGAGGCGGTCTTTGTAGCTTTCCGCGGGGCGCTGGATGCAGTTGGTGTTGAAGATGATGGCGCCGGGGAAGCCCGTGAATTCCTTGGCCTGGTCCTGCCAGGCGCCGCCGAAGTTGCCGGCGAGGTGCACATATTTCTTGAGGCCCGGGTAGCCGTGGGCGGGAAGCATCTCGCCGTGGGTGTAGATGTTGATCCCCTTCCCCTCGGTCTGCTTCAGCAGCTCTTCGAGCATGCGCAGGTCGTGGCCGGAGACCAGGATCGCCTTGCCTGCCTTGGTGCCGAGCGCGACCGGGGTCGGGACCGGGTGACCGAAGCTGTCCGTGTTGGCCTTGTCCAAGAGTTCCATGGTGACCAGGTTGATGCGGCCGCACTCCATGGAGAGGCCGACGAAGTCCATCAGTCCCAGGCTCTTGTCGAGGGTCGCCGCCAGGCCCTTGTAGGTGAAGGCGTAGATCTCGTCGTTTTCCAGGCCGATCACCAGGGCGTGGTGGGCGTAGGCTGCGTAGCCCTTCATGCCGTAGATGATGATTTCCTGGACCGATTTCACGTCCGGGTCGATGCTGTCGTCTTTCACGCCGTGACGGGCACCCAGGGCCACCAGCTCGGCGGTCGTGCCGGCTTTGAAGGGCTGAGCCGCCTCGGGGACGCTCCCGGTAAAGGGGCCGCCGTTGGCTTTTTCGAAGAGCGCCTGCGCCCTGTCGCGATTCTTGGCGCCGTCGCGCACCAGCTTGGCGATCTCTTCGGCGTCGAAGTCCACGTTGGTGACGGTGGTGAAGAGGCCGTCGATCATGAAGTGGTCCAGGACGGTATCCTTGGCGCCTTTCTCACGAGCCTTGTCGGCCCAGAAGGCGATGCCTTTCATGGTGTAGACCAGCAGGTCCTGCAGGGCCGCGACGTCCGGCTGCTTGCCGCAGACGCCTACTTTGGAACAACCACCGTTAGCTGCCTGTTCACACTGAAAGCAAAACATTTCCATTTTTTCCTCCTTGGGTTCCGCGTTAGTTGTTGATGTGGAAAATCCGAGCCAGCTCTTGATTTTGTTCTTCATCAGGTCTCCTGTACCCCTGGTGGTACCGGGGAAGTGTGGTAATTTTTTGAGTGTGCCGCGAACCGCTTTCCCGGTGGCCCGTAACACTTCCGGGCCGCTCGTTGAAGACACCTTACTGGCAACCGGCCCCCGCGGCCTTGACCTAGGTCATAAAAATGCTTTATCTGTGCATTCGGCTCTTTTTTATCCTTTTTACGGTAGTTCCTGAAACCTCCTCCCCTTGCGGGGGAGGGGAAGGTGCCCTCAAGGGAGGGGGAGCTAACAGCGAGGAGGCTCTTTCCTGCCGGAGGCGGGAATTACTGGACTTGGTCGGAATTGAAGGGTGACAGATTGCGTTGAGAGAGTTAGACTTGCTTCCGGTTGTCAGGGACGCTGCCAGCAGGTTCAGAACCTGTTGCAGTGGTGCCGCGTGGGCACGGAGTGCCCACCCTAGGCCTGCAGTCAATCAATAAGGTACAGTGAGAGAAGGGATCAATCATGCCCCAAGATAAAGTGCGCAATCTGGCTTCCATCCGCCCCATGGCGCGGTTCGTCGGGATCTCCCTGCGCGACCTCGTGGTGACGTCGGCTCCCATCGTGCTGATCACCCTGGTGGTAATCTGCGCGGCCTACTGGTTTGTCCGCCCCGCTCCTCCCGACACCATAACCATCACGAGCGGGCCACCGGGGAGCAACTTCCTGCTCACAGCGCAGAAATACCAGAAGTACCTGGCGCTCAAAGGGATCAAGCTCAGGGTGCTCCCCTCCGAAGGCTCATTGGACAACCTCAAGAGGCTTAAGGATCCAAAATTCAAGGTCGATGTCGGATTTGTCCAGGGTGGGGTTTCCAGCGATAGTCTGGACCCGCTGGTTTCACTGGGGAGCATGTTCCACGTCCCGCTGCTGCTTTCCTGCCGCTCGGACGTCCCGGTGAACTTCATCACGCAACTGAGCGGGAAACGGCTCGTGGTCGGGCCGCTGGGGAGCGGGACCCATGTCCTTGCCCTGGCCCTGCTGAAGGCGAACGGTATCGAACCGGGAGGCGCCACCCAGTTCCTCGAGATCGGGGGGGACGCAGCCTCCCAGGCTTTGCTCGACGGCACGGCCGATGCCGCGTTTCTCATGGGGGATTCCGCCACGCCGGCTGTGATGCGCAAGCTGCTCTGGACCCCGGGGATCCGGTTGTTCGACTTCTTGCAGGCCGACGGCTACGTGCGCAAATTCTCCTACCTGGAAAAGCTCACCCTTCCCATGGGGGTGCTCGACTTCGGCAAGAACGTGCCGAACCAGGACCTGCACCTGATCGGGCCCACCGCCGAGCTGATCGCTCGCAGCGACCTGCATCCCGCGCTTTCCGACATGCTGATAGAGGCGGCGCGCAACGTGCACGGCAAGGCCACCCTCATGCAGCGAGCCGGCGAGTTCCCCGCACCCCTGGAACATGAGGGTGTCACCATAAGCTCCGATGCGAGGCGCTTCTATACCTCGGGCAAGAGCAAGAGCTTTCTTTACAGCAACCTGCCGTTTTGGATGGCAAGCCTGGTGGACCGGCTGCTCGTGGTGGTGGTGCCGATCATCGTCTTGCTGATCCCGGGGCTCAAACTGGTGCCCGCGCTCTACAACTGGCGCGTCAAGTCGCGGATCTACCGCTGGTACGGCACGCTGATCTCCCTGGAGCGGAGCATCCTTGCCAATCCTTCTCCGGAGGAGCGGGCCGCCCTGATCAAGCGGCTCGACGACATCGAGGGCGAAGTCAACAAGATGAAGATGCCGCTATCCTATGCGGAGCAAGTCTACGTGTTGCGAGATCACATCAAGTTTGTAGGCGACAGGTACCGTCAGGGGGGAGAAGCTCAGCCGAACACCTGAAAGGTCGACCGGGAGACTGCGGGTCCGCTGATGTCCTTGGACGCGGATGCCGCGGTTATTCGGGAAGCTTCCTTCGTTACGCGGGTGTCATTGTTGCGCGGATGCCACAATTGTGCGGATGTTCGTCGTGTGCAGCTATTCTTGCTGTGCAGATATTCGTGGTTGAGCAATTTCCTTCATTGGATACCTGCTGGTAGTTCTGCCGATGGTTCTGGTGAGGCAAAGCGCTGCTTCAGTTGGCGACTCCGCCGACCATCGCGCGGTAGATGTCCGGCCGCAGCACGAATTGCAGGCTCGAAGAGGTGGCCGAGCCAAAGGCGATCGCCTGCTCGCCGCCTATGGAGGTGTTGAGATTGAAGATCGGTCGCAGGTTGAGGCCGAGCCGGCTCACATCCGCCTCGAACACGGGGCCGTAGACGAAGGCAAACTCCGCCAAGCGGTCCCATATTGAAAGCATTTCTACCGGTATGGCCACTCCATCAGCTATTCTTACAAGATCCGCCACGGTGCACTCCTTTTGTTCAGACGCCTACAAAAGTATATCGGCGCTGCTGCGAAAAACTTGAGTTTCGCAGTACCTTAGGTTGTGCTGCCGTGTGCGAATCGCGGTGTAAGATCAACTGCGCAGCGCTTCCAGCCCGGCCACCGTATCGCTGGCAACCCGGTCCAGTTCGGTCACCTTGCAAAGCCGCTTGACCAGGCAAAGCCCCATCCCGAGCAATCCCAGTATCAGGCAGATCACCCCATCCCAACCATGTGACGCCCAGAACAGCCCGCCGGCCGTGCCGGATACGCTGGAGCCCAGGTAATAGCTGAACAGGTAGAGCGAGGCCGCCTGGGCCCGCGCGGTGCGCGCCCTGCTGCCGACCCAGCTGGAAGCGATGGCGTGGGCGCCGAAAAAGCCGCAGGTGAAGAGTGCGATCCCGACCACCATGGTGCCGATGTCCTGCGACAGCGTCACCAGGGCGCCCAGAATCATGGTGCCGATGGCGAGGTAGAGCATGCGGCTTCTGCCGAAGAGCTCCACCTGCCGCCCCACCATGGAGGAGCTGAATGAGCCGAGCAGATAGACCAGGAAGATCCAGCTGACCATGGAGTGGCTTAAGGAGTGGGGCGGGGCGAGGAGCCGGAAGGTGATGTAGTTGTAGAGCGTCACGAAGGCGCCCATGATGATGAACGAGATGCCGTAGAGATAGAGCAGCCCCGGGTCCTGCAGCTGCTTGAAAAGCGAGCTGAACAGGTAGCGCGCCGCGAAGGGGCGCCGGGTAAAGTTGGAGGAGGTCGGTAGGGAGCGCGCGAAGAACAGGCTGAGCAGCAGGCAGAATACGCCGATGACCGCGAGCGCCGCGCGCCAGGAGACCCACTCGGTCATGGTCGCCGTGAAGATACGCCCGGTCATGCCGCCGATGGCGTTGCCGCTTATGTAGAGGCCGATGGCGGAGCCCAGGGAAGCCGGGGCGATCTCCTCGCTCAGGTAGGCCATGGCGATCGCCGGCAGTCCCGCCAGGGCGATCCCCTGCAGCAGACGGAGCACGAGCAGCGCGGGGAAGCTGTGGGTGAGCGAGGTGATCAGCGCCAGGGACGAGGTGAGGACCAGGGAGGCGACCATGACCCGCTTGCGCCCGAGGGTTTCCGAGACGGTGCCGGCAAAGAGCATGGTGATCGCCAGGGCGCAGGTGGCGATGGAGAGCGGCAGGCTGCCCAGTGCCGCCGGCAGTCCGAACTCCTTGGAGAAGACCGGCAGCAGGGGCTGCACGTCGTACAGTGTAATGAAGGTGACGAAACCTGCCGCGAAAAATGCCAGGTTGATCTGCCGATATCTTTTGGTCCCGCTGGTTACCGATCCCATGACTGCTGTACTCCGGTTTGGCTTTTGGTTTGCCTATCCCCCCGCGAAACTGCTCTGTCAGGGGGAGTTGTTGTTTCTGGGGGGCGAGGGGATATGGTCCAGGCAGTGAAGCAGACCGCCAAGGGGAAGACCCCCCTGTCTCGCTCCGCGAGCCTTCCCCCCTGCTACGCAGGGGGGACATGATTAGGAATATATCCCTTGTCTGTAGATAAGAAAAATATATAATAATTATTGTTTTGATAGATTAAATTGATAGTGGAGGCCAGGCATGGACCTGCGGCAGCTGCGGTATTTTCTGGAGGTGGCACGGGTGGGCAACTTCACCAAGGCGGCGGAGGGGCTGCGCATCGCCCAGCCCGCGGTCAGCATGGCCATCAAGAGGTTGGAGGAGGAACTGGAGCTGGTCCTTTTCAACCGGCAGGACAAGAAGGTGTCGCTCACAGCGGAGGGCGAGATCTTCCTGCCGCACGCGCAGCGCGTCCTCGACGACCTGAAGGCGGCCGAGCAGGAGATGGGGGAGCTGCGGGGCCTGACGAAAGGTGAGGTGAGGCTCGGGATTCCCCCCATGATCAGTGCCTACTTCTTCCCCGACATCATCAGGGATTTCAAGCGGAACTACCCCGAGCTGCACCTTTCGGTCTACGGCGAGGGGGCCGGCAGGATACAGAAGATGATCGGCCAGGGGGAGCTCGACATGGGGGTGGTCGCCGGCGGGAGTTTCCCGGACACCCTTGAGGTGCGCCATTTCCTGCGCGAAGAGATCGTGGTATGCGTCCCGCTGGAGCATCCCTTCGCGGGCCGCCCCAGCGTAAGCCTTGCCGAGTTCATCGGGGAGCCTCTGGTCTTCTACAAGGAGGGGTACTACATCAGGGAGTTTTTCCTGGAGGCGCTGAAGGAGACCGGGGCCGAGCCTGATATCGTTTTCGAGACCAACCTCTTTTCCCTGGTCAAGTCGCTGGTGCGAAACGGCATGGGGATCTCCATCTTCCTGAGGATGGTCGTCAGTGCCGATGCGGATCTTGCCGCGGTATCCTTCGACCCGCCGCTGCATCTCGATCTGCTGATCGCCTGGAAGAAGCAGTCCTACCTGTCGCGCGCCAACCGCGCCTTCGTCGACTTCCTGATGCAGCAGATCGCGGGGCGCTAAAGGGTGCCTCGAGGTTTGTCCCACCTATGAAATAGGGGGGACGCTGAACGTAGTGAAGCAGGGGGGTGCCTTCGCCGGCAGAAGGACCCCCCTGTCTCGCTGTCGCGAGCCTTCCCCCCTACTTCGCAGGGGGGATACTGCCGCAGCGGGTCCATCGCACTGCTCGACGCCTCACCGGGTTCCCAGCAGCTCCGCCAGCTTCCCGGCAATCCCCTTGGGCGTCAGCACGAAGTCGACCGCTCCGGTGTCCAGCGCGGCCTTCGGCATGCCATAGATGACGCAGGATTTCTGGTCCTGGGCGATGGTGGTTCCCCCGATGTGCTTGATATGCCGTAGCCCTTCCGCGCCGTCCTTCCCCATGCCGGTCAAAATGACGCCGATCAACGCGCCCGAGTTGGGCCGGGTGACCGACAACATGGTGACGTCGATGGCGGGCTGCACATAGTTGACCCGCGGTCCCTCGCACAGCGCGATCCTGTTGTTCCCCTCCAGTTTCAGATGGAACCCGCCGGGAGCCAGGTAGATTCTCCCGGGACTCAGGAACTCGCCGTGCCGGGCCAGAGCCGCCGGCATGCAGGCGCTTTCGTCCAGCCCCTGGGCAATCCGGAAGTCCATCTCCGGGGAGATGTGGAGCACGACCAGGATTGCCGCGTTCAGCCGGGGCAGTTCGCTGAAGAGCTTTTTCAGGGTGAGCGGACCGCCGGTCGACACGCCGATGATGACCAGGTTCTTGCTACTCATCCCTGACAGTTCCGGCGCTCAGCAGCGAGAGGTAGTAGTGCAGCGCGTCGGTCAGCAGATCCGGCCCGAACGGCTTGGTCAGGTAATCGGTCACATATTCCTGCAGCCCCTCCAACTTGGAATCGGGCTCCCCCATGCCGGTCAGCATGACGATCAGGTTCCCGGCGTAAAGCCCTCTGTCCACGATCTGCCGTATGGTCTCCCAGCCGTCCATTTCCGGCATCATGACGTCCATCAGGATGACGCCGCGAAAACCGGATTCCAGATGGTGCAGGCATTCCGCTCCGCTGTTGGCACACACCAAGTCGAGCTTCTCGGATGTGCAGATGAACTCAACGGCTGCTCTGACGAACTCGTTGTCATCGACGATCATTACCTTGTTGTTCAAGACGGTGCCCCCTAGGTCTCACGATTGCTATCCAGCATCAGGTGTCTGCAGATGATGAACCCATCACCGGCGCGCCTCACATCACCCATCATTCAACATCCAACATCACCCACCACTCATCACTCATCACTCATCACTCATCACCGTTGCTGCGCCGTCAAACCCTGAAGCTGCGCTTGCCCTGGGCCGCAAGCCAGGCGTGCAGGCGGCCGGCGAGATCGCCAAGCGGGACCACCTCGTCCACCCCGCCCCGGGCGATTGCCTCCTTCGGCATGCCGAACACCACGCAGCTCTCCTCGTCCTGTGCCAGGGTATGGGCGCCTACCTGGTGCAGCTCCAGCATCCCGGCGGCTCCGTCGTCCCCCATGCCGGTCATGATGACCCCCAGGCAGTTCGCCCCGGCGCAGTTTGCCGCGGAACGGAACATGACGTCGACCGAGGGGCGGTGCCGGCTGACCGGCGGGCCGTCGGAGAGGGTCGCCGTGTAGTTGGCTCCGCTTCGGGACAGCAACAGGTGCCGGTTGCCCGGCGCTATGTAGGCGTGCCCCGGCAAAAGGCGCTCGCCGTGCTCCGCCTCCTTTACCGCCAGGGCGCACAGGCCGTTCAGGCGCGCGGCGAAAGCGCGGGTGAAGGCCTCCGGCATGTGCTGAGTGACCAGGACCGCCGGACAGTCGGGAGGCAGGGCCGCCAGGAACGTCTTGAGCGCCTCGGTCCCACCTGTCGAGGCACCGACCACGATGACCTTTTCCGTGGTGGAGAAGTGCAGGTGATTGGTCGGCAGCACCGCGTCGGCGGTGTATTTCTGCTCCGCCGGGCGCGCCGCGGGCCGCTGTCCGGCGGGCCGTTTCTGGTGGCTGCGGTAGGCGCCGCGGATCTTGTCGGTGAGCTCCTCGGCGTACTCCAGGAGCCCGTGACGGATGTCGACCTTCGGCTTGGTGACGAAATCGAAGGCGCCGAGCTCCAGGGCGTGCAGCGTGATCTCGCAGTTCTTCTCGGTGAGCGAGGAGACCATGACGACCGGCATGGGGCGCAGCCGCATCAGCTTCTCCAGGAAGGCCAGCCCGTCCATCTTGGGCATTTCCACGTCGAGGGTGAGCACGTCGGGGTTGAGCGCCTTGATGCGCTCCCTCGCGACCAGTGGGTCGGGTGCGGTCCCCACCACCTCCAGGTCCGGCTGTGCGTTGATGATCTCGCTTAGGAGCGCCCGGATCAGCGCTGAATCGTCCACTATGAGGACTTTGATGGCCATTATGGTATCCCTTCCGGGAGCTCCCGGAGTCTTTTCACCAATGCCCGCCCGGTGGCAGGGAAGAAGGCGACCTTGCGCGGCCAGCAGCCGCCAAGGTCGGAAGCGACGATCGGAATATTCCGCTCCTGGAGATAGCCCAGGGCGAACTGCGCGTTTTTATCCCCTATGTCGGTCACGCCCGCCATGACCCGTCCCGCGCCGAAGAGCTTGGCCTCCAGGCGGCCTGGGCTCGCCCCCAGCCGCTCCAGCGTCTGGAGCAGCTGCCGCATGGCGCAGGCTCCATAGCGGGCGGAGCAGATCGCGGAGCAGGAGACCGTGGCGGGGTCGGCGCAGCGGGTGGCGTCGGGGCCCTGCAGGATCTGCGGCAGCATGAAATGGTTCATCCCTCCCACTCCGCTCCCCCGATCGTAGAGGCAGACCGAGACGCAGGAGCCGAGCAGGGTGGTGATCGCAGTACCGGCAGCTGTGGCATAGTATTCGCCCGGAAGGATCTTCAGCGCTTGCACGGCGAACTCCCGGTCGAAATAGCTCAAGCTGGTGCAGTACTCGTCTTCTGGCATGTCTTTCCTCTGCTGAAATGCTCCCGCTCCCATTCACCCAACGACTTACGCTTCCCAGTCCCCCCTGCGCAGCAGGGGGGAAGGCTCGCGCAGCGAGACAGGGGGGTCCCTTTCTCCTGCCTGCTTCCATCTCCTAGCGCAGCCGGTACACCGTGTTGCCGCAGATCTTGAAGAGATCCGAGGCGCTGTGGAAGCTCTCCGAGTGCCCGACGAAAAGGAGCCCGTCGGGTTGCAGGTAAGCGGCCAGTTTTTTCAGGATGGCGTGCTGGGTCGGCTTGTCGAAATAGATCATCACGTTGCGGCAGAAAATGAAATCGAACCTGCCGCGCATGGGCCAGGTTGCATCGAGCAAGTTAAGCTGCCGGAAGCTGACCAGGCGCCGTAGCTCATCCTTCACCCTGGCGTAACCCTGGTGGTTCCCCTCGCCCCTGAGAAAGTGGCGCTTCTGAAGTTCGGGCGAAATCTTTTGCAACTGGTCGAGCGGGTAGACTCCCTGGCGGGCGGTCGCCAATACGTTGGTGTCGATGTCCGTCGCCAGGATGCGGACCGGGGCGCGGCCCTGCAGCGCATCGAAGGCCGTCATGGCGATGGAGTAGGGCTCCTCGCCGGTGGAGGAGGCGCAGGTCCAGATGGAGACCGGCCGGGTCACCGGCGCTCGCTCCAACTGCTCGGCGAGGATCTGGAAATGGTGCGGCTCCCGGAAGAAGGAGGTCAGGTTGGTAGTGAGGGCGTTGACGAACGCCTCCCACTCCTGGTGGTCTCCCTCTTCCAGAAGCCTCAGGTAGTCCGCGAAACTGTCGAGCTGCCTGGCGCGCAGCCGCCGCGCCAGGCGGCTGTAGACCATGTCCTTCTTGGTGGGCGCCAGCGAGATCCCGGCGCTACCGTAGATGAGCGTCTTGATCCGGTCGAAGTCGTCCTGGGTGTACAGGTAGTGATCCGGATTCAGTTCGCTCACTTCGGCCTCCCTGGAGGCAGCTCTTCCGGCGGGCATGACGCCACCTCTGCTTTCGGTCTCCCATGGGACACCTAGAATTCCTTCCAGTCGTCGTCCAGCTCCGGGGCCTGGGCCGCTGCAGCCTGGGTTTGGGCGCGGGCGCCAGGGAACTTCAAAGGCTTATTGCCGGCTCCCTTGTGCAGCGGCTGCGCGGCGCTGCGGGTCACCTTGCGCTGCGGCGCCGGAGCCGCCTGCTGCGCCTTGGCAACATGCTCCAGCTTGAAACGGGCCACGACACCCACCATCTGGCGGGCCTGGTCCTCCAGCGATTCGGCTGCCGCGGCAGCCTCCTCCACCAGGGCCGCGTTCTGCTGGGTGACGTCGTCCATCTGGGTGATGGCGATGTTCACCTGCTCGATGCCGCTGGACTGCTCCTTGGAGGCGGCGGAGATCTCGGCCATGATGTCGGTCACCCTTTTTATGCTGGTGACGATGTCCTGGGTGGTGCGGCCGGCCTCCTCCACCAGGCGGCTGCCGTCCTGCACCTTGCCGACCGAGTCCTCGATGAGTGTCTTGATCTCCTTGGCCGCCGCGGCGCTGCGCTGGGCGAGGCTGCGCACTTCCGCCGCCACCACCGCGAACCCTCTCCCCTGCTCGCCGGCGCGGGCGGCCTCTACCGCCGCGTTCAACGCCAGGATGTTGGTCTGGAAGGCAATGCCGTCGATGACGCCGATGATGTCGGAGATCTTCTTGGAGCTGCCGGTGATCGACTCCATGGTGAGCACCACGCGGTTGATGACCTCGCCCCCCTTGACGGCGACGCCGCTCGCGTTGATGGCGAGCTGGTTTGCCTGCTGGGCGTTGTCCGCGTTCTGCTTCACGGTTGCGGTGAGCTCCTCCATGCTGGAGGCGGTCTCCTCCAGGGCGCTCGCCTGCTCCTCGGTGCGCTGGGAGAGGTCGGCGTTGCCCGTCGCGATCTCTTCGGTTGCCGTCGCGATGGAGTCGGCGCCGTTTCTCACCTCGCCCACGATGCGCGCGAGCCCCTCGTTCATCTCCTTGAGAGAGGCGAGTAACTCTCCGGTCTCATCGGAGCTTTCCACCGTGAGGTGCGCGGTCAGGTCGCCCGAGGCGATGCGCCGGGATGCGGAGATGGCCTGGTCCAGTGCTTTCTTGATCCTGCGGGCCACCACCCAGGCGAAGCCGAAGATGGCGAGCGAAAGGATCAGTGTGCCGCCGAGGATCTGCCATTTCATCTTGTTCATCTCGGTCTTCACGTCGTCCACGTAGATGCCGCTGCCGACCACCCAGCCCCACTCCTTCATCAGCTTCACGTAGGTGATCTTGGGCACCGGGGTCGTCGAGCCCGGCTTGGCCCACATGTAGTCCACCACCCCTTCGCCCTTGTCCTTGCTGACGTTGACGCACTCAACGAAGAGCCTTTTGCCGTTGGGGTCCTTGGTCTCGGTCTGGGTCTTGCCGATCAGTTCCGCTTTCGGGTGCACGAGAATCTTGGTCTCCAGGTCGCTGATCCAGAAGTACTCGCTGCCGTGGTATTTCAGCTCCCCGATCTCCTTCCGGGCGTCGGCCTGAGCCTGTTCGGTTGTCTTCTTTCCCGCCTTGACGTCAGCAAGGCTACTTTCCAGCACTGAGTAGGCGACATCGACAACTCCCTTGGTGGCGTTCATCTTCTCGTCCATCAAGTGCCTTTCCAGATAGGGGAGAATATAGAACTGAACCCCGAGGATCATCAGGGCCACGGTTGCAATCGAGATACTCAGTATCTTGCTGAGGATCTTCCAGTCTTTGAATCCTTTTATTCTCATAATGTCACCGCCTTATTGGAATGTTTCTATCTGGTCGTGTGTGTTTTCCATGATCTGCAACTCGTCGCTGGCAATCAGCTTCTCGATGTCGACGAGGATCAGCATCTCGTCGTTCAGCGTGCCGAGGCCGGTCAGGTAGTGGGTATCCAGCGCCCCCCCGAACTCCGGAGCCGGTTTGATCTGCTCGCCCGTGAGCGCCACCACATCCGAGACGCCGTCCACCACGATGCCGACTACCTTGCCGAGCACGTTGACGATGATGACGACGGTGAACTCGTGATAGGTCACCTCGCCGATCCGGAACTTGATGCGCAGGTCGACGATCGGCACGATCACTCCGCGCAGGTTGATAACCCCCTTGACGAACTCCGGCGTGTTGGCGATACGTGTGACGGCGTCGTATCCCCTGATCTCCTGCACCTTCAGGATGTCGATCCCGTAGGTCTCGCTTGCCAGCGTGAAGGTGAGGTATTCCGACGGGACCACCTCTCCTTTGCTGTCAGTTGTCTGCTGACCTGTCTGCATGGTTTCTCTGCCTCCTTGTGTTCTTTTCGGGCTCGTGCTGCCGCCTTTTCTGCATCAGGTAGAGTTCCGTCACGTCGAGGATCAGGGCGACCCGCCCGTCCCCGAGGATGGTCGCGCCGGCGCTCCCCTCGACCTTGCGGAAGTTGGTCTCGATGCTCTTCACCACGACCTGCTGCTCGTCCAGCAGGGCGTCCACCAAAAGGGCCGCCTTCTCGCCGTCCAGGTCGACCAGCACCAGGATGCCGCGGGTCGGCTCATGGACCTGCGTGTCGATGTCGAACAGCTCGTGCAGCCTCAGGATCGGGAGGTAGTCCCCCCGCACCGCGACCACCTGCCGGCCGTTCACGCTCCTCAGCTGCTCCGGCTGCGGCTGGAGCGATTCGATGATCGAGTTGAGCGGAATGATGAACTTCTCCGGCCCGACCGCCACCGAGAGGCCGTTCAGGATGGCGAGGGTGAGCGGCAGGCTGATGCTCACGCAGGAGCCGCGCCCCGCCTGCGACTCTATGTGCACCCGGCCGCCGATGGACTGCACGTTCTTCAGCACGACATCCATGCCGACGCCGCGCCCCGAGATGTCGGTGACGGTCTCCGCCGTGGAGAAGCCCGGGGCGAAGATGAGCTGCCAGACCTCCTCGTCGCTCATGGAGTCGGAGCAGACGATCCCCCGCTCGGCCGCCTTGGAGAGGATCCTGGCGCGGTTCAGCCCGGCGCCGTCGTCGCTCACTTCGATGACGATCCTGCCGCCCAGTTGGGAGGCCTTGAGCTCGATGGTGCCGGTAGGGTCTTTACCGCGGGCGATCCTTTCTTCGGTCGTCTCCAGGCCATGGTCCAGGGAGTTGCGTACCAGGTGCGAGAGCGGGTCGGCGATCTTCTCGACCAGCCCCTTGTCGAGCTCGGTCGTCTCGCCGAAGGTTTTTAGTTCGACCAGCTTGCCGAGCTTGCCGGCGGTCTCCCTGACCATGCGCGGAAAGCGGCTGAAGACGAGGCTGACCGGCACCAGGCGGATCGACATGACGCTCCCCTGCAGGTCGCGGCTGTTCCTCTCCAGCTGCGCCACGCATTTGTGCAGCGCCTCGTGCAGCACCGGATCGAGGCTGCCGGCGGTCTGGGCCAGCATCGCCTGGGTGATCAGGAGCTCCCCCACCTGGTTGATCAGCTGGTCGACCTTGGTGACGTTGACCCGGATGGAGCTGTCGTTATCCTTCGCGCGCCGGCCGAACGCGGTCGCGGACAGTTCGTCGCGGTCGTAGCTGCGCCTTCCTGAACTGGCCGGTTCGGAGGCCGGGAGGGTTGCCGGGCTCGCAACTGCCTCCGGTTGCCGGACTGCCGGCAGGGCCGTCAGCCCCCCGGGGGGCGGGGCCGGCGGCTCCGCTGCCGTTACCTGCGCTTCGGGCTGCCGCGGCAGTTCGCGTATCTCGAGCTGCTCCTCTTCCGCCACGAACATGAAAACTTCCACGATCTGGTCCGGGCTCGCCTGGGTGGTGAGGGTGAAGTGCCACTGCGTGATGCAGCATTCGGGATCGAACCCGTCCAGGCCCGGGAGGTCCGGGAAGACGGCGCGGCTGGTGAATTCGCCCGGCTCGGCGAGTTCGCTCAGTTCGCTGATGATGCTCTCCACCCGGAACCCCCTCCGGAAGATGTCCGGCTCCGGGCTGAAGACGATCTCGTAGCGCCTGGGGCCGCACGCCTCGCTTGCGGGGCCCTGCTCTGCCGTGGGAAGGTCCCGGGGCACCTCGGCGCACGGCTCTTTTCCCGGAGTCCCCGCGTCGATCAGTTGCTGCAGCTTGCGGCTCACCTCCTTTATCGCGTCCTCGCGGACCTCGCTTCCTTCGCGGTGTCCGGCAAGCTGCATGGAGATGACGTCGCCCGCCTCAAGGAACAGGTCGATCATGGTGGAGCAGAAGGGGATCTCGTTATTCCTGATCCGGTCCAGCAGCGATTCCATGACATGGGTGACGATGGTCATGTCGTCGAAGCCGAAAATCCCCGCGCCCCCCTTGATGGAATGGGCTGCCCGGAAGATCGCGTTCAGCTGCTCATGGTCCGGTTGCCGGTCGGCGAGCGACATGAGGATCTGCTCCATCTCGGTCAGGTGCTCGGCACACTCCTCGAAGAAGACCTGGTTGAAGCGCTTGAGGTCGATGGTTCCCTGTTCCGCTTGGCTGGGTGTCATAGCTGTTCCTTGGCTGCAAAGCCGCGGTCGTCGAGAGCGTCGGTAAACCCGAGAAGCTTGATGTGCTCCCTGATTTCCGGCGGGACGCTGCTGAGTTCCGGGGTGATGCCGCTTGCTTTCAGGTTCTCCGCAAAGAGGGCCAGCAACTGGCAGCCGCAGGCGTCCATTCCGGTCACCTCGGCCAGGTCGATTGCGACGCGGGACGGCCTCGGGTCGGTCTCAAGCAGCAGGGCAAGCTCCCCGGCGAGGAGGTTCAGCTGTTCGACTGCTGTGCCGATGGCCCATTCTCCCTGCAGCATGCACCGCTTGGTCGGGACGGAGATATCTGCGTGCATTATTCTGTGCTCCTTCGAGACAGTCGGTTCCTGTCCCTCTAGGGTACGGCTGGATGTTGCTTTCATTGGGATAGCAGGCAGCATGCCAGAACGATTGGCAGTGTGATTGCTGGTTTTAGGGTGTCCGTGCCTGGTCTGGCTGTCCCCAGCGGGGACGCCCTGGGGCAAACGGGGACACTCTCGGCGCAGACTCCCATGAGAGAATCAGTAAGCCTCTTCGTCACGGGGCCGGCGGAACTTTAATGAAAATCTTGGTCTGGGCTTTTGGGGGAAATAACGGGTTTGAGTGGGCAGGCGGATGACAGGCGCGCTATCTTTTGCCGCTGCAATCGGGGGGGAGGGGGGGCCGGTTCAGCCTTTGCTCGAGGCGGCGCCCAGGCGGATTCTTACCAGGTCCACCAGCATCTGCAGCGAGTCCAGCACCGGCCGAACCTTGGAACCCGTGCAGTCGGTCCATCTGATGGGAACCTCTGCGATGCGGTAGCCGTTTTTTTTGGCGAGCGCGAGTATTTCCACGTCCCAGGCGAAGCGGTCGATCCGTGCCGCCCCGAACAAGAGCCTGGCGGCCTCGCCGGTAAAAAGCTTGAATCCGCACTGGGTATCCAGAAAATCGTTCATGACCAGCAAGCGGACCAGGCGGTTGAACGTGCGGCTCATGCCCCGGCGCCACAGGGGCTGAGCCTGCACGATGTTGCTCAGTGCGAGCGCCCGGGAGCCGATCGCTATCTGGTGCGCCTGTGAGGCAAGGTGCGGCATCAGGGTGTCCAGTTCCTCTATCGGAGTGGAAAGATCCGCGTCAGAGAGCAGCACCATGCTCCCGCGGGAGGAGAGCACGCCGGCCCGCAGGGCATAACCCTTGCCCCGGTTCCGCGGGTACCTGATCAGCCGCAGTCCCCCTACCTCCAGGCAGAGCGTCACCACCATCAGGGCCGTGTTGTCCGTGCTGCCATCGTCCACGACAATGATCTCGATGGGGGTGCCCGTTGCCGCCTGGTAGTCCTGAATTTTCCGCAGCGAGTGGGCGAGCCGCTTTTCTTCGTTGTAGGCGGCGATGACGACGGTGGTTTCGGGGAGCACGTTATCTCCTTCGGCCGGCCGGCCGCAAGTACTCAGTCGTGGAACTCTTTCCAGAACAGCCCGGTGGCGGCGTTGAATTTGGTTTCGCTCTCCGAGTCCTCCATGGAACCGGAAAAGGCGGATTCGTCGTCCCATAGTATCGCCTCGGGCATGAGGATTTTCACCAGGATCGTGCTGCCGGAAAGCGTCCGGGTGCCGAGGGGTGCTATCCTCTCCCGGGGCCCCGACTCGTAGGCTTTGAGTGTGAAGGCTGCCTTGGCGCCCTTGCTGCCTTCCGGTTCCGCGCTGAAGGTGTAGACGCCTTCCCGGGCCGTCTCGATCACCGCCTCCCTGGTATTTTCCCGTGTCGTTGCGAGGAGCGGAACGACGGCCTGTTCGCGTCGCGCCTCGGAGCGGGACAGCACCTTGTTCCTGCGGGACTTGGGGTAATCTCTGAACTTGACCTTGAGCTTTATGCCGGCATCTCCCGTTATTACCAGCTTGAGGTCGCCGCGCAGAGCCGCGATGACGAGCCCCCTGGCCTGGTGCGGCTGATCCGATGGCCTGGCCTTCTCCTGCTGCGGAATCTCGGCGGCCCTGCGGTCGGCCGTCGCCGGCGTGTCCCCGGCATGGGCCGACCTGTCTCCGCCTGATGTCCGCCTGTCTCCGACCGCCGGGTTGCCCACGACCGAGGCCGCGCCGTCGGCGGGCGAGGGGGCCGGATCGTTTTGCCGCGCCCGGACCTCCTGCTGCCGCGGGAGCCTCCCCGCAGCGGGGACGCCGGCCGCCCGGGACTGCGCCTTAAGGGGCGGTAAGGCGGCCTGGCGCGCGGGTACCAGTTTTTTCTCCGGGCGAGCGACCACCTTGGCCGGAGCCGCCGGTGCCGGCACGGGAAAACGGGGTGCTGGTGCGGGGGCCGCCAGCGCTGGGCCGGGAACCGCGGGTATGTGGACGGACGCTGCCGGTGCCGGGCCGGGAGCCGCGGGTATGTGGACGGAAGCCGCCGGTGCCGGGATGGGAGCCGCGGGTATGTGGACGGAAGCTGCCGGTGTCGGGATGGAAGCCGCCGGTGCCGGGATGGAAGCTGCCGTTGCCGGGAAGGAAGCGCTGTGGCGCGCGCTAATCGGGCTCCCGGGGATGTCTGGCCGGACCCGTTGCACCGTCTGTGGTTTTGCTTCTTCAGGTTTGCTGGATATGCGCACCTCTGCGACTTCCAACTCGTGGGCCTCGGCTGGCTGGCGATCCGGCTCATTCGGCTCTTTCGGGAGGTCCGCTCCAGTTGGTTTTTGCTCCGCAATTTCCTTGGGGCCGTCCTGAAGCTCTGCCGAAAGCTGCGGGCCGCCCGGGTCGGCGACCATGGGGGTAGGCTCCGGTGCTTCCTGCCTCGGCCGTGCAAGGAGGGTCGGGGCGGGCACTGGCGCCTGTTGTGCCGCAGGTTCAGAGACCTTCCGCCGGTATTTTGGTTGCTCCGCCTCGCCGGTACGCGGAGCAGGCGTCGCCGGGGCAGGTGCGCCACTGGGTTGCGCAGGCAGGTCCGGGCTAACCAGAATAACCTCCAGATCGGGCAGAGGCTTGCTGGCGGGTCCGATCAGTTCGCTCGACAAGGCTTGGGGCGGGGCCGGCAGGGGAGTGTTCCAGCCCACGGGGTCGGACGGTCCTGAAACAGCTTTTTCTCCCGGGATTTCCTTGGAGTAGAGGGCGTCCATCGCAACTGGGGCTGGAGGCGCGAGGGGCTCGGGAGAGTCAGGTGTCGAGGCAGCCAGCTCGGATGGAGTCGAGGGGGTCGCCCAGATGACGTCGAAACGCGCTTCCCTGCCCGTTACCAGGTAGTTTGCGGAAGCCGAGTTCAGGATGAGAACCAGCAGGACATGGAACACAAGGGAGCCGCAGATGGGCCAGGCCATCTCGAAACGGTTCAATCTCTCGAACATCCACACGTAGTCGTGCATGAGTGGTCCCAATCCTGAGTGCACCGAAGCGCCATGGTAAAGGCTCTGTTATGGGCGGATCTTGTCGCCGTCCTCAGCCTCGTAATAAGCAAGCCTCCCCGTTCTGTATTTATCGATGAGGTACTGGTACTGCGGCAGATTTCTGACAAAAATGCTGGCAACCCTGTCTGAATAGATCAATACCCAGTTTTTGTCGTTGAACAGGAATCTGGATAAATTCGAGTTGGTTCCGTAGAAAACCCAGGTTATCTGGTACTTGTCGAATGTTTGTTCCCAGCCCGGCTCGAACTTGATTATTTTATAGTACTCCTTCAGCTTGCCTGTACCGTACATGTCAGACCTGCCGTCGAAAAAGACCCGGTACCTGGGAAAACCGCGATAGATCAGATAATCGCCGAATTCGTCATCATTGAACATGTTGCCGGCTATCCTTTCGCGCATCAAAAATTCCACTGCGTCGACGGCCTTGACCTTGGCATCGAAGCCGTGATGGCTGCGCCCGGAGCCGATCGCGACCGCGACGAGTAGCAGCGCCGCGGCTGGCCAGAGGTAGCCAGTCGCCCGAGCATCGATCCGGTGCAGGTTCTCTGCGCGTTTCCGGAAAAAGTCCGCCGCCTGGCCGCCGACCGCCTCCTTGGCTTGATCCGCCTGGCGCGTCAGGATCGGCGCCATGATCAGCGCGAACAGCGGAATATAGCGCCCCGAATAAAGTGCCATATTGGTGAAAACCAGGATCAGCACCAGTTCCGCGGCGTCGACCGCTTTCCTGGAAACGGCAGCCAGGGCAATCAGCAGCAGCAGGAGGTACTTGAAGATGAGGAAATCGTGGAAATTGGGAGAAAGAAACTCGGAGACATGGTCCATGAGGTAGTGGTCCGAGACCAGCCTGAACGGGAAGAGCAGGATGTGGTAGCCGTTGGGGTTGCACAGGCAGGCGATGAGGCAGGCGCCTGTGGCCAACGAGAGCTGGCCCAGTTTTTTCCGGTAGCCGGCCCGTTCGGGGAGCGGCCGGGTGAGCAGGGAGAACAGGTTCCCGGCGAGATAGGCGCCCATCAGCAGGAATCCGCCGAGAAAGCCGCCGTGGAGGTTCACCCAGAGGAGCATGATGGCAGGAAGCAGATAGAGGCGGTTCGCGGTGCCCCGGTGCCAGGATTCCAGCAGGTGGTGCGTGACGATCATGAGCAGGAAGGAGAATAGGTGGGGCCTCGCCAGCCAGTGCACCTGGGACGCGGTGCAGGCGAGCGCGGTGAATGCCGTGGCGAGCAGGGGGTCGGCTCCGTTGCTTCTCAGTATCTTGAAGAGCAGGGCGGTGGTGCACGCCAGCAGGAAGGCAAAAAAGGCGACTATGCCGGTCAGCCCGCCAAGGCCGTGCACAGCGGCCATGATGACTTCGGAGAGCCACTCGTGGGCGGTCCAGGGGAGCGGCGGGGTGTGAAAGGAGAAAATGTCCTGCCGGGGGACCGAAAGGGTCCTGATGATGTACTCCCCGGCGCGGATATGGTATCCCGTGTCGCCATCGCCCAGGAGTCCCGAGTTGCTGCGGAAAAAAAGGGTAAGAAGGATGACGCAAAAGAACATGCTTGCAATCGAAGGGGTGATATACGAAGTGAGTTGGAGTTTCTTCTCCATGTCTCTTTCAACTCCTCTGCTTGCCGGGTGGATTGCCAATCGGGTTTTAAATAATTAATTTAGGAACTGTCTCGGCATCTGAATACCACCAAGCCAAAAGTTCCAGACAGCAAAATGCAATGAGTATCCAATATCCGTTTGAGATAGGCCTTTCACAATTTACAATAGTGGCGGCAAGAATACTTATGATATACATCCAGCGTTGTGAATTCGTAGTTTTGAATGAAGATGCCCCAGCCATGAACCAAATAATAGCCAAGGGAGGGTAATCATATTGTACCGCATATGGAGTAATCGCATAGCTGGCGAGCAACGAAACGGATAGAACCTTTATCAAGGATTGCGATTTCCACACGCTATAAATGCAGCTCAGAACCCCGGCTATGATAACTATGGCGTACATGGTGGTGCGCATTGCTGCGGGGAATCGAAGTACTTCCAGCCAATTGAGCAAAATGGCATTGTTACGTCTTGCGATGATGTGGTTTGGTCCGTCCTGGGTATAAAACAAACCACTGTCAAAACCCGGCTGGGAAAACGGTTTATACCAGTCTGGAGTCGCCAGGGTGGTAGCGAGGAGCAATGCGGCGAGCACCAGGCACATGACCACCGCCGGTCGCCAGGTGCCGCGGCGGGCGAGCCAGGTGGCGACTGCGATTACCGGTATGAGGGTGATGTTTGGCTTCATCAGCAAGAGCGCCAGCCAGACGCCAGACGCGTTCCATTGCTTGCTCCGCACGGCTGAAATGAAGGCGACAAAAAGGGCAAAGAGCAGTAGGCCAATCTGTTCATTGGGCAAGGTAATTCCCGCAAAGACCGAGGTGGCCAGCAGAAACATGAGCCAGCGCCGCAAACCAGGTTCAGGCCAGTCCAGCAACCTGCTCAATTGCCAAAGACTCAAAATCCATACGGCGATATTGAAGATGAGCCAGATGGCGCGGGCCGTTTGAAACGGCAACCAGGAAATTGAGGTAAAACACCATCCGAACCAAGGTGGGTAGTAAAAGGGGTTGTTGCCCATGTGCCCGGTGACGGAGAGCAAGACAGCAGCCACTTGATGGTAATCATAGGGGTTCCCCCCGCTCGCCAGGACGCGGGCCGCAGCGTAGTAACCGCGGAAATCGAGTCCTGATTCCTTGAAAGTTGCATAGGTAAGGAACAAGCAAAGGAAGAGCCAGGCGCCCAGCGCGCTGAAGTCCATTACCTTTTTCCAGGCTCTCTCGCTGGCCAGGACCGCCGGCAGGGGGAGCTTTCGGACCAGGGTCAGGGCTTTTGAGCTGCTGCTTGCCAAATACGGAATCTTCAAAACTTCACCCCCGGGAATCCGTTTACTTTAAGACGGCTGCTTTGGCCGGTCTCCCCTGTCTCAGGCGTCATGCGGTGCTACCCCCTCAGGTCCAAGCTTCCCAGCTTCGGGCAGATACTGTGTCACGTCGTTGCCTCCCTGTCTCATCCCGGCTGCGATTAATACCACCAGCACGACCTTGGCGCTGAAGAGAACCGCCCGGCTGCCGGCAAAAAGCCCTATGGCAGGAGAGGCAAACGGCAGTAAGGGAATCATGACCAGCAGTGCCAGCTCCCGTCGGCCCAGCCTGTTTTGCGGCCGCACGTTAAGAGGGAGCAGCAACATAAGTTGCAGTTCTTCGGTCGAGGTGACATGAGGACAAAGCAGCAGGTACGCCAGGATGCCGAACGACCAGATGGCCCCCTCGGTGCACCGGTTCCGGCTGCCGAAGGCTGCGATGCACAGCAGCGTAATGCCCCAGAGAACAGAGGAAATGTGGCTGGCAATGTCGTCCGCGATACGGAAATCGACACTGAGAATCCCGCGCAGGTTTGCCATCTGGCCGGGGACGAAGTTTCCGGCAAAGGCGGCACCCCCGTTAACCAGGTCGTAGGAGCCGATCAGCTGCAGGTAGTCATACGCCCAGTTGCGCCCCAGTAACGGGGTAATGGCCAGGGTAGTGGCGCTCGTGAGGATTGCGGCTGCCAGCAGAGGGCGCCAGTGTCGGGTCCCCACCAAGGCGGCGCCCGCCGTGAGCGCCAGTGGGGGCTTTGCGGTCAGCGCCCAGAGGACGGCCCCGGCGAGAAGCGCTTGCCGCCAGCGGCCTTCCCGACTCCCCGCGCGGGTGCTCTCTGCGATAAAGAGCAGTCCTGCTGCCGTCAGAAGTGCCGTCTGCCCCAAGGCAAAGCAGGCCAGGGCAAGCGGGCTGCCAAAAGAGAGCAGGCCCACTCCGAGGCGACAGCGGGAGGGGTGGGTCGTCCACCAGAGCATCAGGAGGCCGGCCATATTGAAAAGACAAAAGGCGGCCCCGGGGGGGCAGGCAATAAGCGGGGCAAGCACCCAGATCATGGTCGGCGAGTAGCCGAAAAGGAGGGCACTGTCGAGCTTTACGCCGGCCCATTCACTGGAAACCTTCAGGTGGTTCTCCCGAGAGTAGACCGAATGCCCTGCGTTCACCGTCGTTTGACGCAGCCAGGTTTTACGGGCGAAGTTGAAATGGGAAGGGAAATCGAGAATGGTCAGACTCTCCGATAAGCCGGGTCCCTCGGCACTTCGGGTAATGCCAAACTTGGAGTCCATTCTGGTCGCCGGCGCCAGAATCTCCTTGCTGACCCATAGGACAATGATTGTCCATACTGACAGGTGTAACATCATCGACAGTCTGACGTGTTTTTGTGACTGGATCAAATCAGATCACCAAATTGAAAGATGTCGATTGGGCCTAAGCCGAGAAGGGAGAGTAGCTGGTCAGTCTTCAGGTTTCTTCTGGGCTCGGCTCGACGTCGAGGATGTCGATTTGGTCGCCAGGCAGCGCCCCCGCCGCTTTGAGAGTCCCCGCGGGCAGCTCCAGGACGCTACGGGCGCGCGCATATATGCGGGACACCCGGTTGGGCTTTAGCGCCTGGGCGAGCCCGACTACGCGCCTTTCCTGATCCAGAAACAGAGCATCGATGGGAAACCTCATGCCGAAGGTGTGGATGCTGTTGCAGGGTCTGATCCACAACCCGGCGCCTGGGGGTAGGGTCTCCCTGCCAAGAAGGCCCTGCAATCTGGCGCGGAGAGTTTCGGCGATTGCCAGATGAAGGGCCAGTTCCTTGCCGGAAGTGCGGTTTATAGCCTTCATGCTACTCGAAGGGGTGTTCGGGCAGGAAGAGCCGGATGCCGACGGTGCCGATGAAACTCATCGGGTCGTACTTGCCCACCTTGGTCCCCGAGCGGTTCACGTCGCCGTCGGAAGCGAACAGGCCCCGTATGTCGGTCGTGAAGGCGATCCCCCTGGTGACGAAATAGTCGAGCCCGAGATTGACGTGCCCTCCCACCGTCCAGTCCAGGTCGTAATCGAGGCCCGCCGTGCTCTTCAACTGTCCCTTGATGAAGTCGGCGCCACCCCCTACGAACGGGACCAGGCGGTTATCGGGGGCGAAGCGGTACTGCAGGCCCAAAGCCACATCGGTCAGGGCAGCCTCAAAGACCTTGTTTCCCGAGGAGTTCACGTTCGACTTCATCAGCCGGGTGACGTCCAGTTCGGCGGCGAGCCCTTTGCAAAAGCCAAAGATGAAGCCGCCGCCCGCCGCGAAGCCCGGGTCGGCACCGGAGGTGCTGCTGATGAAGCTATCCTGGAGTGGCACCAGGGCCCCGGCCTTGCCGGTAATGCCGAACCTGCCGTCGATACCGGCTGCCAGGGCGGTCCCTGCGGCCATCAGGATTGCTAGAGTTGCCGAGAAAAAAATGGCTCTGCGCATAGTTCCTCCAGTGGTGCATATCAGATTCCTGTTGAACCAGCAAATAGCTGCGGCTGGAAGTGGCCTTATTTCCGTGTGAGCGTTGCCGATACCGTCTGGCCCGTGGAATCCTGGATCGTGACGGCCACGTCGCCGGTCCAGTCCGAAGCGTCGACCAGGTGCGCGTCCACCGTTAGGCCATTGATTGTCGCAGTCACGCGGTTTGGCTTGCTCGATGTGACTGTGAAAGGCGCCACGCCGCCGGAAAGGGTGAGAAAGATATCGGTATCGCTGCCAAAGACGGAACTGCCCGGGGATATCGCCAGGACGGGGGGGGTAGGCTTCTTGGCCGTCAAGGTATATCCGGCACCGGCATAGGCGATAACCGGAATAGGGTCATGGGTTACCGCTTTATAGACTATCGAATCTGAGACTGTTAAGCCGGGTGAAGGCGCGTCCATGGTAACGGAGACGTTAAATATGCCCTTGCCGGCGGAATCCGTGGTGATGGTCTGCTGGTTGGGCTCGGTTACCGGGCTTTTCAGAAAATCGATGGCAACAGGGGAATCTCCCTGCTGGCTATAGACCGACAGGGTGATCGGCACGTTGACCCGTGGGTTGCCATTGGAATCCGTCACTGTAAAGGGAATCAGCTGTTCGAAAACATGTCCTGACGCTATGGATGGGTCAATTTCTGCGGTCTGTGAACCGGTATTTAGTGTGATGACACCCGTGCCCCGTACTATCTGGAAGCTTGTGTAAGAACGGTAGTTCTTGCCATCAACGGTAGCGCTGGCCTCGACGATCACGGTTGTGGTGTAGTTTACGTTCCCGGTGGTAAATAATGCCTTAGCCACGCCGTTCTTGTCGGTTACCGGGGTGATGTAGCCTATGGTGCCCGGACCGGCAAGAACAGTGAAAGAGACCGTCTGATTCGGTACTGCGGCCCCCGCTGCTACAGGCTGGTTGCTTACCGGATCTATGAAAACGCCGCCACTGATATTGAGAAGCTCTGCTGTGAGCAAGACCGTCCCGATATTGACATCTACCTGTGGCAGTGATGTCAAAGGGGTGGGGCTGACCAGATCTGTTAGCAGGGTTAGGCTGAACTCCGGGTCCTGGGCAGTGACAGGGGTGGTCGGCGTCGTGGTTGTGGTTGTGGTGGTGGTGGTCGCCGCGCTGGTTCCGCCGGTTGAGGTCGCGGAGAACGGGTCGGCCGACGAGCCCCCGCCGGAACTGCCGCCACAACCGCCCAGCGCAAGCACGACGACCGGCAAGAGAATCGCTGCCACCTTGAAAACGTATCGCATAAGCCCTCCTTGAACTGACAAGCTCGGAGTCATTTCTTGACTGGTTGATGATGCGGAGAAAACAGTCAGCCTGGTGTCCACTATGGTTAACCAGTCAGCGCTGGTTTGCTGTTGTCATGGTTGCAGCCGGCAAATCCCTGCCGGCCGGCGCTTGCCGACCGGCAGGGGAGCCGTTTCGCTTACTTCTGCCCCTGTCTCACATAGCTCAATGCCAATTGAACGGATATGACCAAAAGCACGATAGTGTTGAAGTCGATTTTCATGGGATCACCTCCTTGTAGTTATTCAACTCCTGACTGTCGATGCCCACAAAGGACGGTCATTTGAATATCTTTACGATCTGGACCAAGGCTGGTCCCAGTATCACAACCAGCAGGGCGGGCATGATGAACAAAATCAGCGGGAAGATCATCTTGATGGTCGTCTTGGCGGCGGTCTCTTCAGCGATCTGGCGCCTTTTGGTCCTCAGGGAATCCGCGTAGCTGCGCAGCGCCCGGCTGAGGCTGGTCCCGAAGCGCTCGGTCTGGGCCAGCATGGTGACGAAGGCCTTGACGTCGTCCACCATGGTGCGCTCGGCCATGTCCCGCATCGCCTCGATGCGCGGCTTGCCGGCCCGCGTCTCGTTCGCGGCGATCTTGATCTCCATGGCCAGCGGGTCGTTGCCGAACTGGGGCGTCTCGACCGCCTTGATCAGGGCGGCGTCCATGCTGAGCCCCGCCTCCACGCAGACGGTCACCAGGTCGAGGATGTCAGGCAGGGTGTGGAAAATCTGCTCCTGGCGGGTCCGCTTCCTGGCGTAGAGCCAGTAGCTGGGCAGCAGGTAGCCGCCGATGGCGCAGACCGCCAGCAGGAGGAGCGCCTGGGTGTCGAAGGCGGCCCCGCGCGCCGTGTAGAAAAAGAAGTAGAGGGCCGGCAGACCCGTGGCGAGCAGCACCTTGATGCCGAAGAAGAGAAAGAGGCTTTCCTTGCGGAACCCCGCCGCGACCAGGATCCTGGTGTACTTGGACTGCTCCTGCTGCGGCAGGTCCACCATCTCGCCGATGCGGCTCAGCTTGTACTCCCAGGTGCCGGATTCGGCCGACTGACTGGCGGGATATTTCTTCTCGGGAAAGAGACGCTCCAGCCTCTCGGCCACGACACTCTTGCGCACCAGGAAGTAATACAGGGCCAGTGCCAGCAAAAGGACCGAGGTGAATACGATGAGTGTGATCAGATAAATCATGGTGATCGCCTATATTTTTATTTTTATGATGCTCCTGATGACCAGTAAGCCGAGTAACTGCATAAAGACCGCCCCGATCAGGATGTAGATCCCGAGCGGCTCCTTGGTGAGGGCCGACTCGTAGCCCGGGTTCAGGATGTTGAAGGCGATGTAGGCCACGATCGGCAGGGCTCCCAGCACGTAGCCCGACATGCGCCCCTGCGCGGTGTAGACCCGGACCTGCTTGCGTATCCTGAGCCGCTCCATGATGGTCTCAGACAGCTTGTCCAGGATCTCGGAGAGGTTGCCGCCGATTTCGCTGTTGATGCCGATGACGGTCGTGAAAAATCGCAGGTCGAGGCTTTCCATCCTCTCGTTCAGGTTGTTCAGGCCGTCGGTGATGCGCAGTCCCAGCAACTGCTGGTCGTAGGCCGTCTTGAAGAGTTCCCCCACGGGGTTGGCTATCTCGCTGCCGACCAGTTGGACCGCCGTGTTGAAGGAGTGCCCGGCCCGCAGGGAGCGTGAGATCATGGTCAGGGCCTCGGGGAAGAGCTCAGTGAACCTCTCGGCCCTTTGCCGGGCCTTGGTCTCCAGATAACCGAAACAAAGGAGCAGCGCGAGCGCCGCGCCCAGCGGCGCGAACCAGATGGACCTGGCCAGCAGGGCGGCCAGCGCGGCTCCGGCCAGCGTCAGCCCGGCACAGATGGTGACGAAGCTCGAAATGGTCAGCTGCAGCCCGGCATGGTCCAGCTTCCGGTCCAGGCCGTGCAGCAGTGGCAAGCGCGACAGGAAGCGGTCGGCCGGCGCCATCTCCCGGAGGATCTCCGACCTCAGCTCGACCGGCATCTCCTGGTGCCCCTGGCGCGCCATCTGCCGCAGGCGCCGCTTCAGCTCGCTCTTGGGGGAGTCCTTGACCCCGGTGACCGCCAGGAAGACGATGATGACGAGGCAAAACGTCGTCAGGAATATGAGCGCCACGATGGGGATAAGCACCGGCTGCCTCCTAGTTCTCGAATATCCCCGGGGGGAGTTCGAAGCCGTACAGCTTGAAGCGCTGGGCAAACATCGGCCGCACCCCCGTGGCCTGGAAGCTCCCCAGCACCTTGCCTTCCTTGTCGATCCCCTTTTGCTGGAAGACGAACACGTCATGCATGACGATGGTGTTCCCCTCCATGCCGGTGATCTCGGACAGTTTCACGACCTTGCGGCTGCCGTCGGAGAACCTGACCAGCTGGACCACCAGGTTGAGCGCGGAGGCGACCTGCTCCTTGATGGCGCGCTCCGGCAGGTCCAGGCCGGACATGAGCGCCATGGTCTCGATGCGGGCCAGGGCGTCCCTGGTGGTGTTGGCGTGTACGGTGGAAAGCGAGCCGTCGTGCCCCGTGTTCATGGCCTGCAGCAGGTCGAGGGCCTCCCCGCCGCGCACCTCGCCGATGATGATGCGGTCCGGCCGCATCCTCAGGGCGTTTTTCAGGAGGTCCCTCTGGGTCACCTCGCCTTTCCCCTCGATGTTGGACGCCCTGGTCTCCAGCCGCACCACGTGGTCCTGCTTCAGGTGCAGCTCGGCCGAGTCCTCGATGGTCACCACCCGCTCTCCGGGCGGGATGAAGGCGGAGAGCACGTTCAAAAGCGTGGTCTTGCCGGTCCCGGTCCCCCCGGAGATCAGTATGTTGAGCCTGGTCTGCACCGCCCCCTCCAGGAGCTCCGCCATCCGCTCGTCGATGGCCCCGATCTTCAGCAGGTCCTTCATGCCGAGCGGCTCGCGCCCGAAGCGGCGAATGGAGAGCACCGGCCCGTCCAGGGCAAGCGGCGGGATGATCACGTTCACCCGGGAGCCGTCGGGAAGCCGCGCGTCCACGTAGGGGGAGGACTCGTCGATCCTCCGGCCCACCTTGGATACGATGCGCTCGATGATCTGCATGAGATGCGCGTTGTCGCGGAAACGGACGTCGGTCTTCACGAGCTTGCCGCCCTTCTCGATGTACACCTTGGAGCAGTTGTTCACCAGGATGTCCGAGATCTGGTAGTCGGCCAGGAGCGGCTCCAGCGGGCCGAGCCCGAAGGTCTCGTGCTGGACCTCCAGGATCAGGCGGTCCCGCTCTGCCTGGTTGAGCGGTATCCCCTCGCCGATGATGAGCCCCTCGATGATGGTGGCGATTTCCCGGCGCACCTCGTTGTTCCCCATCAGGTCCAGCTTGGCGAGGTCGATCCGGTCGATCAGGCGCCGGTGGATGCGGATCTTCATGTCCTGGAAATGCTCGTTTTCCAGCGTCGTCTGCATGGTCGGGGACTTGAACGGATCATTCAGTAGCATGCAGTTCTCCTTGGGGGGCGCCGCACGCCCCGGCGCGCGCCCGGATGCGGGCGGCAGTGTCCCGGCGCGGGGTGCCGCATCACTGTTTCACATGCTCGGCGAGATCCAGTATCGCCTTGGTTATCGGGGAGCGGGGCAGCAGCTTCACGACCGGCATCCCCTTGTTGATGGAGTCGACCACGTCCGAGTAGCCGTTGGGTATCGCCTGGTACACGGAGGTCGCCAGCACCCGTTCGGCGTCCCTGATCTGTATGTCGCTCCTGGCGAGGTAGCGGTTGATGACGAGCTTCACCCGGTCCCTGGAGAGCCCCTTGTCCGACATGGCGCTTAAGTAGCGCCTGGTGTTCTTGAGGGCCGGCAGGCTCAGGGTCGTGGTGAACAGGATCAGGTGGGAATCCTTGAAGATGGCCATGTTGCACCCGGCCAGCTGCCCCACGCAGTCGACCACCACGTAGTCGAAGATCCCCCGCAGGAACCCCAGGATGCGGTGCACCTGCTCCGGCGTTATCGACACCGCCTCGTCCACCTCGAGCGGTTCGGTGAGCACGTAGGGGCCGGAGGCATGGCGCGTCATCACGCTCATCAGGAAGTTGGCGTCCAGCCGCCCGATGTTGGAGGTGACCGAGCTCAGGGTGTAGGTCGGGTTGACGTTCAGGAAGGTGTTGACGTCGCCGGCGTCCAGGTTCAGGTCGACCAGCGCCACCTTGACCCCGTCGGTGGCGAGGGCCGCCGCCAGGTTCACCGCCACCGTCGTGGTCCCCATGCCGCCGATCGGGTTGTAGACCGCGATGACCCTGCCGACCGGGGCCTCCTCGGCCGGCGCCGCGCTCAAGAGGAAGCGCCCGACCTTCTGCAGGGAGTTCTTCAGCTCCGCCTGCGCGATGGGGCGCAGCAGGTACTCGACGGCGCCGGCGCGCATCAGGGCGAGGATCCACTCCGAGCTGTTCTCCGAGGAGCAGGCGATGACCGAGACGCGGGGGTACATGAGGGTGATGACCTCGACGTCCTTGATCCCCTTCTGGATGTCGTCCACCCCCAGGAACACCACGTTGGGGGAGTTTTGCTCTATCGCCGAGGCGCCGTCGGTGAAGTTGTCGACCGACCCGGCCAGGGTGATGGATTCGGAGTACGGCTTCAGGGAGGAGATGATGGCGTCCCTGGAAGGCTTGTCCTGATCGATGATGACTATGGAGAATTGTGAAGCCATACAAAGCCCCTTTGCATGTCCGGATTTGATTCCTCCCAGCTCGCGGCGCCTCAAACAGCGCCCGAACCTGCTGCCCTGCGCCGACTCAGCGTCCCCCGGCGCACCCGTTATCCCCGCCTGCGCCCCGCAATCAGTCCCCCAAGGGCATCCAGTTGAACTCTTTGGCCTCGTCGGGAGTCAGCTCCTGATCGGTGGGGAGCACCGTCTTCACGCCCGGCGGGGTGGGCCGCACGACCTTGGGGGTGATGAAGAAGACCAGCTCCTTCTCCGTGAGGTCGTTTTGGGTCGAGCGGAACAGTGCGCCCAGGATCGGTATGTCCCCCAGCAGAGGGATCTTCGACATGTTTTTGATCTGCTCTTCCTGGAGCAGACCTGCCAGCACCAGGCTTTCGCCGTCCCTCAGGTCGACGGTGGTCCGAACGTCCCTGGTGTCGATGATCGGGTAGCCGTTCACCGCGAGGGTCCCCGCGATCGAGCTCACCTCGGCGGGGTCGATCTTCAGGCTGATCAGGCCGTTTTCCATGACCTCGGGCTTGAAGATGACCTTAACCCCCACCGTTTTAAAGACGATCGAGGGGGTAGAGGTCCCCCCGGTGCTGACCAGCACGCTGTAGGGGATTTCGCTGCCGGCCAGGAAATTCCCTTCCTGGCCGCTTTTGACCAGCAGGTTCGGCTCGGCGAGGATCTTGGCGAGCCCCTTGGTGCTCAGGGCCTGGAGCACCGCACCGATGCCGCCCGGGAAGTAGGAGACCCCCGCCTGGAAGGCGTCCAGCGGGTTGAAGGAGCCGAGCCCCGGCCCGCCGCCGGCGATGCCAGGCGTGCCGCTGAAGCTCGAGCTGGTGGTGGCCCCGCCGCTGATGGTCGTCGTGGTCGCCGAGGTGGGGGATCCCACCAGGTTGGTGAAACCCTCGGCGGTTCCCCCCTTGAACAGGAAGCTGATACCGAGCTTCTTCAGGGAGGTCTTGTCGATCTGGGCCACCTTCACCTGGAGCAGCACCTGCGGGGGGAGGTCGATGGCGATGTGGTTCAGCACCTTGGCGGCATAGGCTTTGGCGATCTCCTCGGCCTTCTTGGAGGTCTGCTCGTTCCTGACCGTACCCGACAGGACGATGGTGTCCCTGGCGTACTGGACGCTTATGTTGTCGTTGGGTGCGAACTCCTTGATCTGCGACTCGATGACGTCCTTGTCCCCGACCACCTGCACATCGAAGAAGGTCGGTTTCTCCAGGTTCTCTTCCCAGATGATCAGATTGGTGGAGCCTATCTTCTTGCCGTTGATCAGCAGCTGCTTGCGGTGCAGGGGCTCGGGAATGCCGATGATCTCCGGGTCGGTGATGGTGACCAGTCGGGCAGGGCTCTTGAGCGTCAGCAGCACGCTCTTGTTGAGCACGACCGTGGTGGGAACGCCGGCCTGGGCCGTGGCGCAGCCCAAAAGAAGCAGGAGGGAAATCTGGATCGACAGCGTCAATATCCTGAGATGAGAAAAATTCATTGGCTACCTCGGTCCCTGAAGTTTATGGGTCGGCTGCTCACTCGCTGTACTGCTTGGACGACTTCTCGGTGCCTCTGATGATCTCCAGCGTGTAGGTTCGGGCCGGGGCGGTCTTGGCCGGGAGTACGGCCTGGCGGATAGCCTGCGCCGCGCGGGCGTGTGCAACCGCCGTGGGGCGCTCGATGCCGTACAGGACCTGCGCGATGGTGGCACCCTTGGAATTGACCGGCTCGCTGTCGACGATGTTCCTCAGCAGCAGTTGCAGCGAGCCCTTGCTCGCCGAGAGCACCAGCTTTTCCGCGTTTGCCGGGCTCAGGTCCAGGGTGACCGTCGGCACGATGACCGGCTTGCCTTCCTTTTGGTCGGTCACCTGCCCGGTGGCCAGGATGGGGATGTTTTCCAGGATGATCTTGCTGACGTTTTCCTTCTCGACCTCGGGCCGCGGAGTGGTGAGCACCACGTCGACACGGTCGTTGGGGGTGAGGAAACCGGCGACCCCGGCCACCTCGTTGACCGCAACGGTCACCGCCCGGTGCCCCTGGGGCACCACATAGGTCATGAAGCCCGAGCCGGGCGCGCCGGACTTCGGCTTCAACTTGGCTTCGGTGACCGCGTCCCCCCGGTTGATGGGGCGCACCGCAATCCTGCCGATCACCGCCTGTGAGATCTGTGAAGTTCCGGGCGGGATACTGTCTTTGGGCCAGGTGGTTTCCCTCAGCTGCGCCTGGGTTATCGAGGTGCCGACGGGGATGTCAACGGCAGCCACGACAATCTTTTGCGGCTTGACTGCTTGAGCGTCGGTCGTCTCCTTTTCCAGGTAGCCGTAGGTAAGCCAGGCGGCCACCCCCGCGAAAAGCAGTGCAAATATAGAGACCACGATTACAGCTTTGGGGCGAGTCATAGTCCCTCCTATGGGCAATTTCGTAGTGCATGTATGCCGATGTCCGCCATCAGCCTGCCGTGACCTGGGAAGCAGACAGTATGGTCTTGGTCGTTAGCGTCTTCTTGGCACTGCTCTTACCGCTATGGCCTATGGTTAATTCAATGGCGACCCGATTTCGTTGAACGCCATTAAAGCTGTATCCAAGTTGTCATGTGCTGGTGCTGGAATCATCATTAGCTTTACAGCCAGGAGACGGAAAGAAGAGAAGTTTGCAAGGGAGCCTTAAAGCTCCCTTGCACGAAAAATTATTTAAGTGAACTAGTGACGTTGCTGAAAACGGTACTTGTCTGTGTGCCAATACCTTTAACCGCAGCAATTACGACGATTGCGATTAAAACCAGAATCAATGCGTACTCTACCAGTCCCTGCCCACTTTGATCCTTTACCAGCTCTTTGGTCTTGTTGCAAAATTGCTTGATGTAATTTGGCATGGTGGTTTCTCCTTTTTTTTGACCAAATTGTTGATACTGCTCTGCCGGCGGTCTTCACCTCCTCCTGCGGAATTTGAACCCGTCCCAATCTAAGCTGCGCGTCCCTTTGCTGGTGACAAATGGCACTTGTTTGCGCAGGGTGCCAGTTTCGGATTCCGCCAGAGTTTGGCGGCGTTTCCGGTGTCAGCAAGGTCGTCGAGCGGCGCCAGGTTGCTAGAGCCGTAATATTAGTTACCATTAATTCAATGCAATACTACATCGGCTCGGCAAACCTGCAAGTGAGTTTTTTTTCATGCACCCGCTTCAAAACCGAGATTAATAAGTATACTTTAAGCTGTGGCGGGGCGGAAACCGCAGGGCTGGGGCGCCATGGCCCCCCAATTAGTGTTCCGGGCAGCCATTTCAAAGGGTCAAATTATGGACCCCTCCCTTTACCGACGGGCCCCGTGGCCGGTTTGGCTTGAGCCGGTTGCACCGGGCGACAAACTGAGGTGACGATGAGCTATCTGAAGGCACCACCCGCCCCCGCGAGTCTCGAAGCTGCCGGACTGGATCGTGCTTTTGTTGCGGAGCTGGTTCTCAAGCATCTGCTGCAATTGGTGGAGTTCAGGATTGCCGAGGTGGCCGAGCGGGTCAAACTGCCGGTCTCTCTGGTAGAACTCGTGCTTGAGGAGCATCGGAGGGAGAAACTGGTCGAGATCAAGGGAGCCGCGAACTACAGCTCGATGTCGTATCAGTTCAGGCTGACCGAGGCGGGGCGCGCCAGGGGGCACGAGGCGATGGAGCTCTGCCGTTACTGCGGGCCGGCGCCGGTCTCCCTGGAGGATTACCGGGACATGGTGCAGCTGCAATCGGTGCGCAACATCAAGGTCGGCGACCAGGAGCTGAAGTCGGCCCTGTCCCACCTCGTTGTGAACGACGCGCTGCGGAGCCGTCTCGGCCCGGCGATGATCTCGGGCCAGGCCGTCCTGATCTACGGACCCTCGGGAAACGGCAAGACCTCCATCGCCGAGTCCATCGGGCGGGTGCTGCCCGAACAGATCTACCTTCCCTATGCCGTGGCCGTGGGGGGGCAGATCATCACTGTTTTCGACCCGGTAAGCCATGGCGAGGCCGCCGCGGCCGGGGCTGCGCAAGACTCCGACAGCAGGTGGGTTTTGATCAGAAGGCCGGTCATCGCCACCGGTGGCGAACTGACCCTAAAGATGCTGGATCTCAACTACGACCCCATCGCCAAGTTTTACGATGCATCGCTGCAGATGAAGGCCAACAACGGGCTCTTCATCCTGGACGATTTCGGCAGGCAGCAGGTCGACCCGGTCAGCATCCTCAACCGCTGGATCGTGCCCCTGGAGCGCCGGATTGACCACATGACCCTGCACACCGGGAAGAAATTCGTGGTCCCGTTCGACGTGCTCGCCCTCTTCTCCACCGACCTCAACCCGAAGGAGCTGGTTCACGAGGCGTTCTTGCGCAGGCTGCACTATAAGATCAGGATCGACCGGCCCACGGAGGAGGAGTTCCTGGCGATTTTCAAAGCGGTCTGTCACGGCAACGGGTTGGAGTTCAACCGGGAGGTCTATGCCTATCTGCTCCAACAGGGGTACGGCAGGCACCAGTTGGAGCGCAACGCCTGCCATCCCAGGGATCTCATCGACCTCATTCTGACCCGGGCGCGGTATGACGAGAGAGTCCCGCAGCTCAGCATCGAGACCATGAAGGTCGCTTGCGCCGACTATTTCGCCGAGCGCTGACCTGCTCCGGTCCCAGCTTGCGTGTTGACTTTGCGGGGGAAGCCACTAGAATTTGAAATTAGAATAAGTTAACTTTTTGCGGGGGTCTGATGAACCAGAAAGGACAGACAACGGTGGAGTTTGCAGCGGCGGCTCTGGCGCTGTTCAGCACCGTCTTCATCATCATTGATCTTTCCATGATGTACTACGTTAACCTAACCATGCAGCATGCGGTCCGTGAAGGTGCGCGCTACGCGATCACTGGGCAAAAGGGCGCCAGCGCCGATCGAAAAGCTGCGTTGATCCAAAAAATAAAAGATTCATCCAATGGTCTTTACGATCGCAACGCATCTGGCCAAAAGGACCCCACCGTCAGCGTCCTTACGCCGACCGCCACTCCGTCGGCCAGTGCGACACCCTTTCCCAATTACACGGGAGTTCAGGTTACTGATACGGGGGCACCCGATCAGATAATCATCGTGAGATTGAACTACGCTTGGCCTTTGCTGTCTCCTTTCCTGAAACCTATCTTTACCAATGGCCAGTACACCTTTACCGCCAGCGCAACCATGAAAAATGAACAATGGGGGCCGTAATGAGGTTTCGGCTTGCTAAACTGAGTGAAATTTCAGGTCAAAGTTTGGTAGAAATGGCTATTGTGCTGCCAGTTCTTTTGGTACTGGCGTTTGGAATATTTGATGTCTCCCGTGCCATTCAAGCCAATAACATAATTATCAACATGAGCCGGGAGGGGGCCAGTCTGGCATCACGCTCACAGGTCGCACCACAGGATATCATGAACTCACTGGCCGCTACCGCGCAGCCACTTTCCATGAGTACGAACGGAGCGATCTACATAACGCAAGTGACAAAAGTGAGCGGAGTTCCCACCATCCAGTTGCCACAGAACGTCTGGCGAAGTACTACAGACAATAACCTTCAAAGTAGAATAAGTCAGGGGAATATATCGAATGTCTTGGGGTCAATAACAATGCAAGAAGGCGATTCGGTTTATGTTTCAGAAGTTATTTACAACTTTAATTTCACGTTCAATTCATACAGCCCCTACTTATATTCAGTCACCATTTTATAACAGATGAAGGGGTGAAAGATGGCACCGCAAGTACAAAATCAGAAAGGCCAAGTACTGGTGTTATTTGCAGCGCTCATTGTAATTTTGATGGGCATGGCAGCCTTGGCTGTCGATATCGGCAGGGCCTATGGAGTAAAGGCCAAGCTGAATGCCGCGGTTGATGTCGCCTCAATTGCCGCAGGAAGAGTCGTTGGACAAGGGCAGTCCGCCGCGCAGAACCAGGCACAATCTGTTTTCAATGCAAACTACGCTAGTGGAATGCTGGGATCGAACGTGACTGGGGTAAATCCTGTCGCCACTCAAAACGCTGATGGTTCGTGGACCATCACCGTTACTGCAACGGCCTCACTTCCTACAGTATTTGCGCCTGTGTTACCCTCCGGTTTGCAGGCCTTCCCCATCCAGGCTAGCGCAACGTGCAATGTCCGCACCTTGGACATGGTCCTTGTTTTGGACAGTTCCGGCTCGCTGACCGTGCCCTCAACGACGCCAGCCCTCTTGAGGAGTGCGGCCATTAACTTTATAGGAAAGTTCGATCCCGCAAATGACAGAGTGGGCCTGATCCATTTTGGTTCAGGTGCGGTTTCGGATGTGACAATGACAGTAACCAAGGGATTTAACCAGACAGCAATTGAAAATGCTATTAATACGATCAATCCTGACGTGAATGCCAATACAGCATCCGCAGAGGCCATGCGCTTGGCGCAAATGCAACTGGACGCAATTCCCACAGCATCTCAAAACAGTCTCAGGGTAATAGTTCTTTTTACCGACGGTGCACCCAATACAATAGGTTGTAATTTCGGGGGGATCTACAATCCGGCGGATTTGTATTCTCAAAAGGGGAATTTAACGGAAACCGCGCCAGCGACTTCGATGTATGCAACTAATCAGCTCAATGTTCAGTTGGCTAGTTTCGCTGCAGCCTCTCTTCCCTCAACCGATCACACGGGCACAGTGAACCTGCAAAGCGACCTGATCCCCCCCACACGGACATTAATCACTGCTGGCACCTCAATCGTTAATAGTCAGTGCAACGTGAACAGGGCTGCTCGCAGCATGCTGGAGAACGTAGCAAATGCGGCTCGCAGTGAGACGGGCACCCCGATACGCATCTTCACCATTGGTCTAGGTGCTTCCCTGACGAGTCTGGAAGTGACAAACGGCAGCTGTGGCTATGGAACCAGCGAGTCCGGTCAGAATATCCTGCGCAGGTTGGCAAATGTAAAAGGTGTAGACACCTATAACCCGAATCAGCTGTCCGGCATCTATACCTGGGCGCAAAATGCCAACCAATTAAATGCCGTCTTCCAACAAGTCGCCAGCGAGATACTGCGGCTTTCCCAGTAAACGCAGTCTGCGCACTTGGCGAGGAGTCGTTACCCCGCGTCACCCTTCCACAATTATCTTACACATTTCTGCTTGACCGCCTTGCCGGAAGTCTGCAGTATTGTCCCCTATCCGCTATTACACCTACCGGCTGTCATCACGCCGGGGCGCAGCGGGAGAGCAGGAGGGGATTGATGGGGAATTACAGCGTTGTCGTTTTGGACTTCGAGACCACGGGGCTCTCGCCCGATAACGGGGACCGGGCGATCGAGGTGGGGGCGGTGCTGGTGCAGGATAACCGCATCACGGACCGCTTTCAAAGCCTGATGAACCCGGGGGTGCGGGTCAGCAGCTTCATCGCGGAGTACACCGGAATCACGAACCAGATGCTGAGCAGCGCCCCGCCGGCCGCCGAGGTGATGCGCAGGTTCGCCGGCTTCCTGGGCCGGCACCACCTGGTGGCCCACAACGCCTCGTTCGACCGGCGCTTCCTGGATGCCGAGCTGCGGCGCATTTCCCTCATGCGCGAGCAGGAGTTCGCCTGCTCCCTGCTGCTGTCGCGCCGGCTCAACCCCGACGCCCCGAGCCACAGCCTGGAAACGCTGGTGCGCTACAAGAAGCTGGCCAGCGACGGCGTGTTCCACCGCGCCCTGGCCGACGCGGAAATGACCGCGCACCTTTGGGTCGGCATGGTCAACGAGTTGAAGCGGGAGCACAGCTTGAAGAGCGTCCCCTTCGAGCTGATGCAGCGCCTGATGAAGCTGACCAAGCGCGCCGTGCCGGACTACCTGAAACGGCTGGCGGCGGAGCAGTAATCACCAGCAGTATCCGTTTAGCGATGGATTTTCCTCGGCAAGCTGTGGCTCTGTCCCCCCTATGGAATAGGGGGGATGCCGAACGTAGTGAGGCAGGGGGGTGCTTTTTCGCCGGCAGACAGACCCCCCTGTCTCGCTGCGCGAGCCTTCCCCCCTACTTCGCAGGGGGGATACTACTCAAATTCCCCTCAGTTAGTTGCCTGCCGAATTCCTCCGGGTCGCTGGTCGGTTGCCGGCAGGCCCTCTCCTCGCAAAAATAGGCCACCGCCTGATTTCCCTGCGCTTTCTTATCCCGGAGCAGGGGAACTACCGCGCTCGCCCGCTCCAGCTCTTCGCCCTCGCAGACCAGGATGAAGCTGCGGTTAGGCAGGAACTGAGCCCGCACCTGCTGCAAAAGCCCCTGCGCCGCCTGCCGGTTGCCGCGCGGCGCGACGATGACGATCTGCTTCGGGCTGTCCATCAGGAAGTCGAGCGCCAGGAGCATCTCGGAGAGCGCCGTGGGTGCGGAGGAGAGCATGGCGGCGAAGGCTCCCAGCGCCTCCTCGGCTTGCTGCAGGTAATCCTTTCTCTCGGTCAGGGCGTGCAGCCTCAGCAGGTTCATGATCATGACCGAATTTCCCGAAGGGATCGCTCCGTCCTGGGCCGGTTTCTCACGCGCGATCAGCTCCTCGTGGCGTGATCCGGTCAGGTAAAAGCCTCCTGAAGCTTGGTCCGCGAAGTCGCTTTGCACGATCGCCGCCAGTTGCAGGGCGCGCTCCAGCCAAGACGCCTCGCCGGTCGCCTCGAAAAGGTAGATGAGCCCCGCGATGAAAAACGCGTAGTCGTCGAGGAACCCTTCCCCTTTTGCCGCTCCCTCCTGGTAGCTGTGGGCCAGCCTGCCGTCCGCCATCATCTGCTCCAGCATGAACCGGGCCGTGCCGCGCGCCTGCTGCAGGTGCCCGGGATCGTCCAGGACCATTCCGGCGCAGGCGAAGGCGGAGAGCGCCAGGCCGTTCCAGGAGGCGAGGATCTTCTCGTCGCGAAGCGGCAGGGGGCGGCGCCGGCGCGCCTGGTACAGGAGCTCGCGGGACTCGGCCACCGTTTCGCGCAGTTGCTCCTCGGTCAGCTCGGGCCGGGGCGGGTTGCCGGCATCTCCTTTCTTGAGCGCTGCGGTCACCTGGGCCAGGGTCCGGTCGCGATGGGCGATGCTGCGCCCCTCGAAATTGCCTGCCTCGCTCACCCCGAAGTAGGCGGCGACCAGGGGCGCCCGCTCGGGGCCGAGGATTTCCTCAAGTTCCTGGGGCGTCCAGGTGAAGAAAAATCCCTCCTCCCGCTCTCCGCCCTCCGTCAGGCTGTCCGCGTCCGTGGCGGCGTAGAATCCGCCGCCCGGTGCCGCCATGTCCCGCTGCAGGTAATGCAGGACCTCCTGGACCACGCCGGCCAGTTCCCGGTCTCCCGTCGCCTGGTACCCCTCGAGGTAGCTGACCGCGAGCAGGGCGTTGTCGTAGAGCATCTTCTCGAAATGCGGCACGAGCCACCCCTCGTCGGTCGCGTAGCGGTGGAAGCCGCCGGCCACCTGGTCGTAGATGCCGCCCGCCGCCATGTGCCTCAGGGTGAATTCGGCCATGGCGAGCAAGCCCCGGTCCCCCGTTTTCCGGTAGCGGCGCAGCAGCAGGCGCACCGGCAGGGAGCTCGGGAATTTTGGGGCGCCCGCCAGGCCGCCGTTCAGCGGGTCGAAGCGCTGCCGGTAGGCCGTCACCGCCATTTCCAGCGCGGCCTCCTGCGGCGGCGGTCCTCCGCCGGCCGGGGCCAGCATGCCCCGGACTGCTTCGGTCAGCTGGCTTCCGGCCTGCGCCACCCGGTCGGGGTCGCGCCGGTAGGCCTCCAGCAGCCGCTTGAGCAGCGAGAGAAAGCCGATGCCCCGGGCGTGGTCGCCGGGCGGAAAGTAGGTCCCGCCGTAGAAGGGGCGCCGGTCCGGGGTGAGGAACATGTTGAGCGGCCAGCCTCCCTGGGTGCCGGTGGCGTGCAGCGCGCTCATGTAGACCGAGTCGACGTCGGGGCGCTCCTCCCGGTCGACCTTCACCGCGATGTAGTTTCGGTTCAGAAAACCGGCGATCTCCTCGTCCTCGAAGGACTCCTCCTCCATGACATGGCACCAGTGGCAGGTCGCGTAGCCGATGCTGACCAGCACCGGCCGGTCCAGCCGGCGGGCCAGCTCGAACGCCTCCTCGCCCCAGGGAAACCAGTTCACCGGGTTGTGCGCGTGCTGCAGCAGGTAGGGGCTTGTCTCCAGGAAGAGCCGGTTGGTGTAGCTGGCCGACCCGTCCGGCTGCAGATGCCGGGTGCGCGGGCGGTAGGCCGCGCCGCGGCGCTCCAGCGCCTGGTCGAACCGCTCCCGCGGGGGAGGGGGGATTTGCTCCGTGCCGGGTAGCTCGGTGTATCGGTGCCTCGGATCGTTTTTCATGAGGTGCTCTCCGCGCGCCGGCGGGAAGTGTCTGTCTGGTTGGGCCGCTGGCTAAAACTCATTATAACAGGCTTTAGAGGCGAGACCGCGCTAGATTTTCAGGGGACGCCCGGCGGCGGTTGGCCTGGCTTCCGCGGGGACCCCGATAGGGGACCGCGGAGCCTTGGCGGGCGCCCCGGGGAGGGGCAAATTTCCGGTCAAGTTTTCCGGATGGTCTACCGATAGTTAATTAATAGCACCCATCTCGGAAACTAACCTTAGTTTTGGCTCCATGCCCGCACTGTTTCTCCGGGCGCACAAAAATGTTCAGCGCAGCAACGCTCATCTCCAGCCCCTCGAAGCCCGCGTGACCGGGCGCAATGCCGGCCCCGCATCAGGACCCCGCACCAGGAAACCAGGAACGAAGAGGGCATCAGCATCATGCATAGGGAACCGGGCACGGTACAGGTACTGGTTGTCGAGGACAGCCCCACCCAGGCGGCGCAGTTGCGCCAGCTTCTGGAAGGAAGCGGCATGGAGGTCAGCGTCGTGGACAACGGCGTCGAGGCGCTCGCCAGCATCCGGCTCAGGCGGCCGACGCTGGTGCTGAGTGATATCGTCATGCCGCTCATGGACGGCTACCAGCTCTGCTCGGCCATCCGGCGCGACCCCGAGCTTTCCGAGCTTCCGGTCGTGCTGCTGTCGGCGCTGGAAAGCCCCAAGGACATCCTGCTCGCCCTCACCTGCGGGGCCGACAACTTCATCGGGAAGCAGTACCAGGACGACTGCCTGGTCCAGCGGCTGTCCGACCTCCTTGCCAGCTCCCGCCTGCGGCGCAAGGCCTGCGGGGACGATGTCTACTACCAGGGCGAGTGCTTCCCCCTGGCGGCCGACCGGCAGCGGGTCTTCGACCTGCTCATCTCGAGCTACGAGGCGACGGTCCAGAAAAACCGCGCCCTCAGGCAGACGGAGCTGGCGCTTCGCGAGAGCGAGCTGAGGCTGGAGCGCATCTTCAACAGCGTCTACGACGCCATCGTGATCCACGACGCCCGGGGGCGCATCATCGAGGTGAACGAGCCAATGCTGGAGATGTTCGGCGTCAGCCGCGAGGAGGCTGCGCGCTACACCATTTTCGGCGACTGCTCGGCGCCGGACAACCGCTTCGACAAGCTCCCCACCTGGCTGGCACGGGTCGCCGCCGGCGAATCGGTGCTCTCGCCCTGGCGCGCGCGGCGGCCCGGCTCCGGCGAGAACTTCGACGTGGAGATCTACCTGAGGGGGATCCGCTACCGGGACCAGGACCTCTTCATGACGACCGTACGCGACATCAGCGAGCGGGTGCGGGCCGAGGGCGCCCTCGATTTCGAGAAACGCTACCGGGCGCTGATCGAGAACCTCCCTCAGCAGATTTTCCTCAAGGATACCAACCTGCGCTACCTCTCCAGCAACTCGAGCTTCGCCCGCGGGCTGGGCCTCCCGGCGGGGGAAATCATCGGCAAGTCCGACTTCGACCTTTACCCGGAGGCGACCGCCCAGCGCCTGCGCCGGGAGGACCAGGAGATCATCGCCAGCGGCGCCGGCGCCGAAATTGAGGGGGCCGCTGTCGTGAACGGAGCCAAGAGCTGGACCAACACGGTGAAAATCCCGCTCAAGGACGATCTCGGCGAGGTCTCCGGGATCCTCGGCTTTTCCTGGGACATCACCTCCCGCAAACGGGCCGAAGAGCAGCTGCGCTTAAGCGAGAGGAGTTACCAGACCGTCCTCGATCTGAGCCGGCTGAGCGACACCTCGCTGCGGGGAATCCTCGACTATGCGCTCGACACCATCCTCTCCCTGACCGGCAGCGCCCTCGGGTACATCTACCTCTACGACGAGGCGGGCGAGCTCTTCACCCTTTATGCCTGGTCCCGGGAGGCGATGCGGCGCTGCCTGGTGGCCGAGCCACAGCTCAGCTACCGGCTGGCCGACACCGGCCTCTGGGGTGAAGCGGTGCGGCAGCGCAGGCCGATCGTCAGCAACCGGTACCAGGACCCGGACCCGTTCAAAAAGGGGCTCCCGGAGGGGCACGTCGATCTGGCGCGCCACCTGAACCTCCCGGTGTTCCACGACGGGGAAATCGTCGCCGTCATCGGGGTAGGGAACAAGCCTTCCGACTATGACGACGTGGACGTGCACCTGCTTTCCTTCCTGATGAGTGAGGTCTGGAAGATCGTGGTGAGAAAGGAGCTGGATGCCCGGCTCAAGGAAAGCGAGGAGCGCTTCAGGAGCACCTTCGAGCAGGCTGCGGTGGGGATCTGCCATGTCTCCCTGGAGGGGAACTTCATCAGGATCAACCCGCGTCTGTGCCGGATCGCCGGGTACGCCGAGGCCGAGATGCACGGGCTCACGCTGCAGGACGTGCTGCACCCCGACGACCTGGAGCGCGACCTGATCCAGTCCGCGCGCCTGCTGAGCGGCGCGATCGGCCAGTATTCCGGCGAGAAGCGTTATCTGCGCCAGGACGGCAGCACGGTCTGGGTGAACCTCACCAAGTCCCTGCTACGCGAGCCCGGCGGCGAGCCGAAATACTTCATCTGCATCGTCGAGGACATCACCTCCAAGCGCCTGGCCGAGACCTTCGCCCTGGAGCGGGACCGCGCCGAGGCGGCCAACCGGGCCAAGAGCCAGTTCCTCGCCAACATGAGCCACGAGATCCGCACCCCGATGAATGCGGTCATAGGCCTTGCCCACCTCTGCCTGAAAGGGGACCTGCCGCAAAAGGAGAGCCGTTACCTGGAGCAGATCAAGAGCTCTTCCCAGGCGCTGCTCGGGGTCATCAACGGCATCCTGGACTTCTCCAAGATCGAGGCGGGCAAGCTGGAGATCGAGACCACCGATTTCAGCCTGCACGAGCTGCTGAACGGCATCGCGAGCCTGGTGTCGCTGCAGGCCGAGGAGAAGGGGCTGGAGATGGTGCTCAGCATCGATGCCGGTCTTCCCTGCGCCCTCCAGGGGGATTCCCACCGGATCTACCAGGTGCTGGCCAACCTGGTCGGCAACGCCATGAAATTCACCCAGGAAGGGGGCGTGGTGCTCGCGGTCGAGAGGGACCTGGGGGGCGGCCCGGGGATCCGGCTCAGGTTTTCCGTGTCGGACACCGGCATCGGGCTCACCCCCTCGCAGCAGGAGCGCCTGTTCCAGCCCTTCACCCAGGCGGACGACTCCATCACGCGCCGCTACGGCGGCACCGGGCTCGGGCTTGCCATCGCCGGGGAGCTGGTCAGCCTCCTCGGCGGGAGCGTGGCCGTCGAGAGCGCGCCCGGCGCGGGGAGCGTGTTTTCCTTCACCCTGAATCTCGGGCTGCAGCAGCAAGGCGTGCCGTGCACCCCGGTCCCGCTTGGCTTGCAGGGGGTGCGGGTGCTGGTGGCCGACGACAGCGAGATCGCCCTGGCCGTCCTGAAGCGGGAGCTGGTGGCACTTGGTTGCGAGGTGGACGCGGTCTCACGCTGGCCGGAAGTCCTGGACGCCCTGCGGCCCGGGAGTCACGACCTGCTGCTGCTGGACGCCGCCCTGCCGGGGTTTTCCGGAGCGCAGTTCGCCCAGCGCATGGCGGGCGCCCTGCCTTCCCAGTTCCCGGCGACGCTTCTCATGGCGACCCACTTCGGCAGGGAGGCCGCCCTGCGAAGCTGTGCGGGATTTGGGTACCGCGCCGTCCTGGACAAGCCGATTTGCACCTGGGTGTTGCGAGATTTGCTGGCCGGGCTCTGGGGCGCCGGTGAGGCCGGGGAGGGCGGGGTCGCGGAAGCCTCGGGCGAGCCGGGAGCCCCGGAGTCGCTGGAAGGAGCCCGGATTCTGCTGGTGGAGGACAACTCCATCAACAGGATGATTGCCAGGGAGATCCTTGGTAGTGTCGGCGCCCGGGTGGAGTGCGCCGTCGACGGCCGTGAGGCAGTCGAGATGCTGGAAGCGGCGGGTGAGCCCTATCGGATCATCCTGATGGACATCCAGATGCCGGTCATGGACGGCTACACGGCAAGCCGGCTGATACTGGAACGGATGGGAGCCCAGGCCCCGCCGATCATCGCCATGACGGCCCACGCCATGCAGGAAGAGCGCGAGCGCTGTCTTTCCTGCGGCATGAGCGATCACGTACCTAAGCCGATTGACCCCGACCTGCTGCTTTGCGTCATCCGCCGCTGGCTCGGCCCGTAGGCCCCTCGCAGTTCCCCCCTCAGCTGAACTTTGCCTGCCTCTGTCGTGTCCCAGCCCTCGTTCCCGAAATGCCCGTCAACTCCCCGCGCTGAGAAAGCAACGACTCCCCCTCACAGAACCATTAAATTTGGCCGCAAGGCGTGCGCCGGGACGCCGGGGCGGTATAATAAATAAGAAAATTTTAACAATTCGGCGGGCAACTGAGGATGCTTCCTGCCGAAGGGGTGAACCGTGTCCATATCAGCCAGAGCCCACCACATTGCGGGAGAACCGGCCCACGCCAGGGTGCTGCGGGCCATTCCCCTTTTCTCTTCCCTGGACCCTGCAGAGTTCGCCGAGGTGGTAAGCCGGGTCGTCGAGAAGCGCTTTCACAAGAACCAGATCGTGCTTCTCGAAGAGGACACCGCGAGCTTCATCTACGTGGTCTACAGCGGCAAGGTCCGGGTGGTCCATCAGGGGAGCGACGGCAGCGAGCGGATCCTTGCGGTGCACAAGCGCGGCGACATCTTCGGTGAAATGGCGATGCTGGACGCCCAGACCGCGCCGGCCACCGTCATCGCCATGGAAGACGCGGAGATCGGGCTGCTTTCCAAGGAAACCTTTCAAAAGCTCTTCCTCAGGAACGAAAAAGTGCTGCTCCAGCTCGTTGCCATCCTTTGCAAGCGCCTGCGCGAGGCCCAGCTGGTCCTGAAGGCGATCGCCCTTCCCGATGCCGAACTGAGGCTGCGCTCCATACTGAATCATTTGAGCCTGCTGCACGGCGTGCGGGATGACCGGGGCGTGGTGATCGCCCTGAGGCTCACCCACAAGGAACTTGCCAGCTACACCTCCGTTTCCCGGGAGACCGTCACCAGGCTTTTGCAGCGGCTGAGCGTGGAGGGCGACCTGGAGATGCTGGAGAACCGCACCATCCTGCTCAAGCGCGGTTTCCTGGAAAAGCAGCGGCTCCTCTAGCCCCTCCCCGGGCCGCTACGCTCTCCGCCCGGCGCGAGCTGTCAGGTGCAGCATCCATCCCCTGCAACCGGCCAGCCGCTCTGGAAGAGTCGGTGCAGCCGTTCAGTCCCCTCAGTCAAGCCTCAGCCGGTTGCTGACAGGGTAGTCCCGTCTCTGGCACTGCACCAGGTCGAAACTCGTCACCGGGAGGCTCAGTCTGGATTGACTGGTTGCTGCCCAGGCAGGCTTGACATGCAGGGCTCGAAAGTTATACTAATCTGTAAGAATTAGAGATAACTAATGTAAGCTTGGGCCCTGCCGCAGGGGGCATCTGGTCCGGAATTTCCGGAGCGCACAGTCTCTTAAGCACGGTCCAAACTGAACGACAAGGCGATTCAGTCGCCGGTTTGCACTAGCAGTACGGGAAGCGTCTTGTCAGGAGCAGCCCGGTTGCGGCAGATGAAGCTGTCTGCAAGGGTTACTCATCCTGAGTGGGGCTCATAAAATGGCACGAACAGTATGGAAGAACAGCTCTTGGTTGCAAAACTTCGCCAGGCACCGCCGTACCGCCGCGGACGGTGCCTCGCAGGATCATGGCCTCTTTCCGGAAGCCTACTTCCTCGAAAAGCTGATCCAGGAACGCAAAAGGGCGGAGCGCTCCAACAAGCCGCTACTGGTGATGGTGATAGACGCGCAGGATATCCGCTACCCGGATTTTGCCGGGAACATAACCGATTCACTGGGCGACGGACTGAGCGGCTGCATCAGGGCGACCGACATCTGCGGCCTGCTCAGGTCGGAGCTGCGCGTTGGAGTGATCTTTACCGAGATAGAGCCGGACAAACTGGAAACGGCCCAGCTGGTCGTGGCCAGCAAGACCCGGCAAAGGTTCGCCACGCTGTTAAGCGACGAGCTGGTGACCCGGATAGCGATCAGCTTCCACATCTATCCGGTGGCCGGCGGCAACGGCCTCTTTGACATGACCTTTTACCCGGAATTGGTGGCTCCCGGCTACCGCGCCAAGGCGGGCGACCTCGTCAAGCGTTCCCTCGATATCGTGGGGAGCATCGCCGGGCTGGTCCTCTTCTCCCCCTTCTTCGCCGTGCTGCCGGTGCTGATCAAGCTTTATTCCAAGGGGCCGGTGTTCTTCCTGCAGAACCGGATCGGCCGCAACGGCAGGCAGTTCAAGGTCATCAAGTTCCGCTCCATGTACCTCGACAACGACGACGTCATCCACCGGGAATACACCCGGAAGCTGATCAAGGGAGAGGTGGACGGGGCCGAGGGGGTCTTCAAGATCCAGGGCGACCCGAGGGTGACGCCGGTCGGCAGGTACCTGAGGAAGTACAGCCTGGACGAGCTGCCGCAATTCCTCAACGTGCTCAAGGGGGACATGGCCCTGGTGGGCCCGCGCCCGCCGATCCGCTACGAGGTGGAAAACTACAGCGGCTGGCAGAGAAACCGGCTCATGGGGAAGAAGCCGGGCATCACCGGGCTGTGGCAGGTGACCGGCAGGAGCAGCACCAGCTTCGACGACATGGTGCGGCTCGACCTGAGGTACCTGCGCGGCTGGTCGGTCGTGCTGGACCTGAAGATTCTGCTGCGCACTCCCCTGGCGGTCTTTAAGACCAAAGGGGCCTATTAGACTTTACACACCATACTCAAGGGGCATGGCCATGATCAACGTCGGCGTAGTCGGTTACGGTTATTGGGGACCGAATGTAGCAAGAAATTTCAACGAGACCTCCGGCGCCCGGGTGGCCGCCATCAGCGACGCGGATGCGGGCTCGCTTTCGCGCGCGGCGCAAAGCTATCCGGGCATCCGCACGACGGGGAACTGCGCGGAGCTGCTGACGGCGACCGATCTGGACGTCATCGCCATCGTCACGCCGGTCTCCTCGCACTTCGAGATCGCCAAGGCCGCCCTGTCCAACGGCAAGCATATCTTCATCGAAAAGCCGTTCACCGCCTCCGTGGCCCAGGCCGAGGAGCTGATCGAACTGGCCGAGCGCAAGCGGCTCAAGATCATGGTGGACCACACCTTCCTTTTCACCGGCGCGGTCAAGAAGATCAAGGAGCTGATCGACGACGGCGTGCTGGGGGACCTTTACTACTTCGACTCCATCAGGGTGAACCTCGGCCTGTTCCAAAAGGACGTCAACGTGGTGTGGGACCTCGCCCCGCACGACCTCTCCATCATGGACTACCTGATCGACCGGGAGCCGGTCGCGGTCATGGCGACCGGCGTGGCCCATTTCAACAACGCCCTGGAGGACGTCGCCTACATCACCGTCTATTTCCCCGGCAACGTCATCGCGCACCTCAACGTGAACTGGCTCTCCCCGGTGAAGATCCGCACCACGCTGATCGGCGGGCAGAAGAAGATGCTGGTCTGGAACGACCTGGTGAGCGACGAGAAGATCAGGGTGTACGACAAGGGGGTCGAAGGGATGGAGGGGGATAAGGAGCATGCCTACGGGCTGCGGGTGAGCTACCGCAGCGGCGACATGTGGGCGCCCAGGGTGAACCAGGTCGAGGCGCTCAAGGGGGAGGCGGCCTACTTCGTCGACTGCATCAACAAGGACCTGACCCCGACCAACGACGGCAAGGCAGGTCTGCGGGTGGTCCGCATGCTTGAAGCGATCATAACGTCCCTGAAGCAGGGGGGGGCGCTGGTGCGACTCTAGGGCCGGCCGAACGGGGCGCCGGGCGGAGACAACAGCAGGACAGGAGGACGGGACATGGATGCCTATGTAGCAATTTCAGCCGATGTGAAGCTTGGGGAGAACGTGCGCCTGGCGAAGTTCATCAACCTCTACGGGTGCAGCATCGGTGCCAACACCAAGGTGGGCGCCTTCGTGGAGGTCCAGAAGAACGCCCGCATCGGGAAGAACTGCAAGATCTCCAGCCACAGCTTCATCTGCGAGGGGGTGGTCGTGGAGGACAACGTCTTCATCGGTCACAACGTGACCTTCATAAACGACCTCTACCCAAGGGCGACGACCGCCGGCGGAGGCCTGCAGACCGAAGCGGACTGGTCCGTCGGCACGACCCTGGTGAAGCAGGGGGCCTCGATCGGCTCCAGCTCCACACTCCTTTGCGGGATCACCGTCGGGGAGGGCGCCATCGTGGGCGCCGGGAGCGTGGTGACCAAGGACGTCCCTCCGTACTGCATCGTGGCGGGCAACCCGGCGCGGCTACTGCGCGCCATTGACAAGGAGGTAGCAGATGAAAGTGCCGTTTCTCAATCTCAAGGCCCAGTATGACGCCATAGCGCAGGAGGTCGAGCAGTCCATCAAGGAAGTGCTCGGCGCCTGCGCCTTTTCCGGGGGACCCTACGTGGAGCGCTTCGAAGGGGAGTTCGCCGCCTTTTGCGGGACGAGCAGCGCGGTGGGGGTCAGTAGCGGCACGGAGGCGCTCTGGCTCACCCTGGCGGCCCTCGGGGTGAAGGCGGGTGACGAGGTGATCACCGCGCCCAACAGTTTCATTGCGACGGCCGAGGCGGTCTCCCTGACGGGAGCGAAGCCGGTCTTCGTGGACGTGGAGGAGGGGAGCTTCACCATGGACCCGGCGCTGCTGGAGCGCGCCATCACCCCCCGCACCAAGGCGGTCATCCCGGTGCACCTGTTCGGGCAGACCGCGGACATGGACCCCATCATCGCCATCGCCCGCAAGCACGGGCTCGCCGTGGTGGAGGATGCCTGCCAGGCCCACGGCGCGGAGTACCAGGGGAAACGGGCCGGCTCGCTGGCGGACGCCGGCTGCTTCAGCTTCTACCCGGGCAAGAACCTGGGCGCCTACGGCGAGGCGGGCGGCGTGACCACCAGCGACCGGCAGCTGGCCGACCGGATCCGGATGCTGCGCGATCACGGCCAGTCGCGCAAGTACTACCACGAGCTGGTGGGGACCAACGGCCGGATGGACGGCATCCAGGGTGCGGTCTTGAGCGTGAAGCTCAAACACCTTCCCGCCTGGAACGACGCGCGCAGGGCGCACGCCATCGCGTACCGGCATCTCCTGGAGGGGGCCGCCTCCGTGAAGACTCCCAGGGAAATGCGCTATGCCCGGCATGTCTACCATGTGTACGCGGTCAGGGCCCCGGGGCGCGACCGGCTGATAGAGGCGCTCGCCGCAAGCGGCATCGCCTGCGGCGTGCACTATCCGGTGCCGATCCACCTGCAAAACGCCTATGCCAGCCTGGGCAAGCTTGCCGGGAGCTTTCCGGTGGCCGAGCGCTGCGCGCAGGAATTCGTCTCGCTCCCCATGTTCCCCGAGCTTGCCGAGGAGCAGATCGCCTTCGTCGCGGCCGAACTGGGGCGCCTCGCGGCGGCGCCGAGTGGCGCCAGGTGACCGGGTCACTTCCCACGGTCGCCGTGGTGAACCCGCTCTAGAGCGCGCAGTGGAACCAGATGCTGCTGGGCTCCAGCCAGAGCACCATCTTCCATTCCGCGAACTGGGCGCGGCTGCTCGCCGAGACCTACGGCTACCACCCGGCCTATTTCACGCTGTCCGACCAGGGAGCCTTCCGGGGCTGCCTGCCGGTCATGGAGGTGCACAGCCTCCTGACCGGGCGGCGCGGGGTCTGCCTGAGCTTTTCCGATTGCTGCGAGGCCCTGGCGCAGGGGCAGGACGACTTCCAGCTGCTGTTCGACTCCGTCCTGGAACTGGGCCGGATGAGCGGCTGGCGTTACGTGGAGTTCCGGGGGGAGCCGTTCCTGGGCCAGGAGCGGCCGGCCCGGGCCTATGCCCATCATCAGATCGAACTTTGCGACGACGAGCACCTGATGCACTCCCGTCTCAGGAAGGGAACCGCGAGCACCATAAAGAAGGCGGAGAAGGAGGGGGTGGAGGTGGAAATCTCCCCCTCGCTCCAGGGGGTACGGGACTTCTACCGGCTGCACTGCCTGACGCGCAGGCGCCACGGCCTCCCGCCTCAGCCGGGCAGCTTCTTCGACAAGCTGCACGAGCACGTCATCTCGCAGGGGTTCGGATTCACCGCCCTGGCGCGTCACCGGCGCACCCCCGTGGCGGGCCTGGTCTGTCTGCACTTCGGCGGCCACGCGGTCTACAAGTACGGGGCGTCCGACGAGGCCTTCAAGCAGCTGAGCGCCACCAACCTGGTGCTGTGGGAGACCATCAAAACCTGCGCGCGCCAGGGGATGCGCCAGCTGAGCCTCGGGCGGACCGATCTGGACAACGAGGGGCTGCTGACCTTCAAAAACGGCTGGGGAGCGCAGCGCACGGAGCTCAACTATTACCGCTACGAATTCGCCAGCAGCGGCTTTGTGCGCGACCAGGAGCGGGACCTCGGGGTCTTCAAGAGCGTGCTCAGGAAGCTGCCGGTCGACGTCCTCAAGCTGATCGGGCGCCTGGCCTACCGGCACATGGGATGAGGCCCGGATGCCCGGCGTCGGGAGCAAGGAAGTAGCGGGGGGACCTCCCGGGGCAAGCCGGGGGGCGCGCCGCAGGATATTCACGGGGCAAGTAGACAACACCGGGCAAAGCGATAAAATTAGCACAAACACATTTGTATACAGTAATGAGGCGCCGGTTCAACTGGACCGGGCTTGGCCCAAAGGGGGGCAGTAACGATGGGACCGAAAAAGGAGATGACCATGAAAGCCGTTAAGCTCATCTGGTTCCTGGCCTTGATGCTCATGATGGGGTGTGCCTCTTCGGCGCCGGCGGTAAGGGAAGGCGTGCTGCGGGATCTGCAAAACGGCGCCTCGCCCGCCAAGGAGTACCGGATTCAGCCCGGGGACCAACTGGATATCAAGCTTTTTTACAACCCTGAATTGAACGAGACGCTGGTCGTGCGGCCCGATGGCCGGATCACGCTGCAACTGGTGAACGACGTCGTCGCGGCCGGGCTCACTCCGGCGCAGCTGACGGCGGTACTGACCAAGGCCTATGCCGGCGAGTTGCGCAATCCCAAGGTGGCCGTCATCCTGCGCACCTCGGTGGCCGACAAGGTCTACGTCGACGGAGAGGTCAACAAGGCGGGCCTGGTCCCCCTGAGCGGCCCCACGACGATCCTGCAGTCGATCTCCCAGGCAGGCGGCATCAAGGAGACGGCCAAGAGCGGCGAAGTGATCTTGCTGCGCAAGATGGAAGACAACAAGATGACCGCCTACCGGATCAATCTCGACGATGCCTTCACCGGGACGGGCACCAACCAGGATATTTTCCTCAAGCCCAACGACATCGTGTACGTGCCGAAGTCGACCATCTCGAACATCAATACCTGGGTGGATCTGTACCTGAGAAGGAACATTCCTATACCGATGGGATTGAGTATAGGGACCTTGTAGCGGTTCTTTAAATGGATACGGATGTTGCATCCTTGATACAGAAGCGAGTCAAATCATGAGCATACGCGAATTTTTAAACATGATCTTCAAGCATAAAACCAAGATACTCGTCATGTTCCTCACCGTGTCCGGCGTGGTGATTGGCGGGACCTTGATGACTGAGCCCGTGTACGTGGCAAAGTCCTCCGTCCTGGTCAAGCCCTGGAAGGAAGACGCCGCGCGGCCCGGCATGGATATGAGCAATACCAGCATGAACCTGATGCTGAGCCAGGACGAGCTGGTCAACACCGAGATCCAGATTCTGACCGGCCGCGAACTGGCGGAAAAGGTCATCGGCGCCCTGAAGCTGGAAAAGATCTACCCCGAATATGCCAAGGCGGGGTCGAAGATCAGCAATCCCATGGACCAGGCGATCGAGACCTTCGGCAAGAACCTGAAGGTCCTCGGTGTGAGGAAGTCGAGCGTGGTGGAGATGTCCTTCCAGCACGAAGATCCGAAGATCGCCGCCAAGGCCCTTAACCTGCTGGTGGACGCCTTCAAGGAGAAGCACCTCGCGCTGCACAGCGACCCGCAGTCCTCCTTCATCGACACCCAGCTGACCTCGTTCGAGAACAAACTCAAGGAGTCGCAACGGGGGCTGCAGGCCTTCCAGCAGGCGACCAAGGTGTATTCGCTGGAGGAACAGCGGAGCCTGCTGCTAAGGCAGCGCATGGACCTGGACACCTCGTACAAGATCGCGCGCAACACGGTGAGCGAGCTTAGGAACAAGATTTCCGCGACCAAGGCCCAGCTGGCCTACATCGCGAAGAACAAGTCGCGCTACACGCCGACCGAGCGGGACAAGATCGTCATAGAGGCGAAAACGAAGCAGCTGGAATTGCAGTTAAAAGAGCAGGACCTGCGCAGGAAATACTCCGAGAACAACAGGCTGGTGGTCGAGGCCAAGAAGGAAGTGGGACTGGTCACCCAGTTCCTGAAGGAGCAGGAGGAGGGGATCGCCGGCAAGGTCAAGACCGGCAACCCCGTCTATCAGAGCGTGGAAATCGATCTGTTCCGGGCCGAGGGCGAGCTGAATTCGCAGCTGGCCCGGGCCGATGCGCTGGGCAGCCAGCTGAAGCAGGTCGACAAAGAGATTTCGGTGCTCGACTCCAGCGAGAACAGGATACAGGACATGAAGCGTGAGATTGCCATAAACGAGAAGAACTACAAGACCTACGCCGACCGGCAGGAAGAGGCGCGCATCTCGGAGGCGATGAACCGGCTGAAGCTCTCCAACATCTCCGTCATACAGCCTGCCGAGGTCCCGGCCAAGCCGGTTCCCGCGAACAAGAAGGTGAAGATGGTCGTGGGGCTGCTGCTCGGCGTCATTTCGGGCCTCACCTGTGCCTACCTGTCGGAAAGCCTGGCCCAGACCTATTCGGACCCCGAAAGCGTCGAGAAGCACCTTGGCGTGCCGGTCCTGCTGACAGTCCCCTACAAAGAGGTTTAAACGTCATGTACCTAAACTTCTTCAATCTCAAAAAAGAGCCCTTTCAAATAACTCCGGACCCCTCGTTTCTGTACCTGAGCCCGGGCCATAAGGAGGCGCTTGCTTCCATCATCTATGGCGTGGAAAAAAAGAAAGGTTTTGTCCTCATCGTGGGTGCCGTCGGGGTCGGCAAGACGACAATCCTGAGAGCCTACCTGGAAAAAACCGAGAAGTCGCGGTTGAGGACGATATATCTGTTCAATTCCAATATCTCCTATGCCAACCTGCTGCGCTACATCTTCAGGGAGCTCGGGGTGGTGCCGGAGTCCGACGAAGTTTGCGAGATGGTGAACCAGTTGCATCAGCTGCTGATAAACGAATACAAGGATGGGCGCAACGTCCTGCTGCTCATCGATGAGGCCCAGAACATGCCGGCCGACACCCTGGAGAACCTCCGCATGCTCTCGAACCTGGAGACCTCCACGGAGAAGCTGATCCAGATAGTATTCAGCGCCCAGCCGGAATTTGAAAAGACCCTGGCCCTCGACGAATTGAAACAGCTCAAGCAGCGCATCGCAGTAAAAGCCGTCATCGCTCCCCTGAGCCGCGAGGAAGGCCTGCAGTACATCCACCACCGCCTGAAAAAGGCCTCCGACAAGGAGTCGATCATTTTCACTCCGGGCGCGCTGAAGGAGATCGTCAAGAACGCGGAAGGCATCCCCCGGGTCATCAACGTGCTCTGCGACAACTGCCTGATATCCGCCTTCGGGTACAGCAAGAAAAAGGTGAGCCTGGGCGTCGTCAAGGAGATTACCCGGGATTTCGGCATGGGCAAACCGCTCTTGACGCGCTGGCACCTGAACCTGGTGATCGGCCTGCTGGTTGCAGCGGTGGCCTGCCTGGGGATCTATGAAACGACGCAGCTCAAAGAGGGAACTCACAACCTGGTCGTGAGACCCGTCAAAAGCCAGCCCAGTCAAACGGAGAGCGTGCCCCGGGCGGAAAAGGTCGAGGTCGTTCCGGTCAGCGACGACACTTTTGCCAGCAGGGTGGTGGAGCGAGGGGACACTCTGGCGAGACTCATCAAGGACGTGTATGGCCATGTGGATTCCAGGCTGATACGCATGGTCAAGAAGGCAAATCCCAGCATCAACAATGAAAACCTGATCATTGAAGGGGGCCGGATCGTGTTTCCAGCACGTAAAAGCAACTAGGTTGGCGGCAGTCCACTCCCCTTACCCATAACAACCGGTGAGCGATATGAGCAACATTTATGAAGCGTTGGAACAAGCCTGCAAGAAAACCGGTTCGGGCATGACGCCCGAGCTCTCCTTGCAGACGGAGGTCATCCGGGGCGTTTCGCTGAGCACCGAGATGACCTGGCTGCACCATCAGGTCGAGTCCCTGCTGACCAACACCTCCAATAAGATCATCCAGTTCATGGGCTCCCGGCGCGGCGAGGGGGTCTCGACGATCGTGCGGGAATTCGCCAAGGTCGCGGTGGAAAGGCACGGCAAATCGGTTCTGGTGCTGGACGCGGCCTATCAGGATCCCGCGCGCAGGATTAACATCAACGTGACCTGCGAATACGGCTGGCTGGATCTTTTGGAAGATGGGCAACCCATTGACAAGGCGTTTTTCAGGGTCGGGGATTCCAACCTGTACTTTGCGCCGATCTCGGTCCAGGCGTCGCTGATCCCGCCCATCAAGGACTTGTCGATGACGGTCAACCTCTGGAGCAAGCTGAAGGAGAGGTTCGACCTGATCCTGATCGATTCGTCTTCGGACGCCAATTCATCGGAGAGCATCGCCCTGTCCAAAAACGTGGACGGAGTCCTGCTGGTCCTGGAAGCGGAAAAGACCAGGAAGCATGCGATAGAGAAGATAAAAAACAGAATAGTCTCTGGAGGCGGCACGGTCATCGGGGTGATATTCAACAAGCGCAGATACTATATCCCGGATTATATTTTCAAGAAATTTATCGAGTAGCTCGGATATGGTCAGTGAAATACTACAGGCAGTCTCTTAAATAATAGCCGTATCAGCTGTTACCATGCCTGCTGGTATGGTGGTGATCAGGAATACGCGTGGGTATTCTTTTTTTTTGCCCGAAATGGCTGGATTTGACTGAATTGGGGACCTATGGAAGCTTATGCCGGCCAATGGCACCTGCAGGAAAAGACATTGCGATATGAGGTAGCTCATATGAGATATGAAGACGTTGCCTATGTTACGTACCATGGCGTCAAGGTCAGCAACATTTGCTACAAAAACGTGCTGGAGACGGTCTCCAGGGTCGTGAACCGCAGGGAGCGCGGATACATCTGCCTGACCGACGTGTCGAACCTGATAGGCGCCTCCAAGAACGAGGAGCTGCGCTGCGCGATCAACGAGTCGCTCCTCTCCCTGGCCGACGGCATGCCGCTGGTCTGGTATGCCTGGATGGCCGGCTGCCAGGAGATCGAGAGGATCTCGGGGGCGAGCCTGTTGCGGGGTTTGCTGACCGACCTGGGCGGCTGCCGGCACTACCTGCTGGGGGACACCGAGGAGACCATAGCCAAGGTCATTGCAGAGGCGAGGAAGATACACCCCCAGATGGAGATAAGCGGCCATAGCCCGCCCTTCAAGGAGTTCGATGCGGAGGACAACCGACGCATGCTCGACAAGATACGCGAGGCGAGGCCTGACATAATCTGGGTCTGTTTTGGCGGCCAGAAGCAGGAACAATGGATGAATAAAAACCTCCCGGCTCTGGAGAGCGGAGTGATGATCGGTGTCGGTGCCGCGTTCCGGTTCTTCATAGGCGAGATAGTGACGCCTCCGCCGATCTTCCAGAAAATGGGGCTGCAATGGCTTTTCAGATTGACGGAGGCCTTTTTAAAAGATCCCGTCCATTGCGTGAAACTGGTGCGCGAACGCCACATATTGGCCAGCAAGCTGGAGTACCTGGCTCGCCTCCCCGTGGAGGTGGCCGGGGCCCGGCAACTGATCAGGAAAAGAAACCGGGGTCCGGGCGAGCGCTGACAATGCGGCCTGAAGGGCGTATTTCCCAGGCGTAGCGCAAGCAAAGGGCGTGACCCGTACAAAGGGAAAATCAGCATGGAAAGTGCAGATAAGGCAGATAGCGAGGCCGCGGGCCGCTTTGCGAACTGGAACGGGCCGGAACTGTTGAAAAACGCTGTGCTGTACTGCGCCTTGATCCTGGTCGGCTCGGGCATAGGTCTCTCCGTGGTCCGGATGTCCTGGAAAACCGCCATCATAGCCGCAGCCGGAGTCCTTTTGATCGGACTATTGGTGCGCCAGATCGCCATACCTTTTTATCTTGCGGTGTTTTCCCTGATTACCTTGCAGGAAGTCGAAGTCACTCCCGGGTCGATGCTGGAGATCTTCGCGAATTATAAGGCTCCGGGAGTCCCGTCGCTACTGGAAATATCGATCGTATTGCTGCTGGTCTGTTTCCTGGTGAAGTATTTCCTGCAAAGAGAGCCTCATTCCATTTCTATTTTCCGGTTGCCCTTTATCTTGTTTCTGATCCTGTATTTCCTTTCCTACTTCCTGGGCCTAAGCAGCGATAACAACGAAATCTTCATCAAGGAGGACGTCAAGAAGTTCATCTTCCCGGTTCTTTTCTTCCTGTGCAGCGCGAACCTGTTGGACTCGACCAAGAAGATCGGCCGTCTGGTGGTCTTTGTCATACTGGTTTCCACGCTGAAGATATACATGGGCATCATCAGCTACTTGAACGGCACGGGCTTCGCTTATGGCAATGTGAATGTCGTGTTCGTCGAGACGGCGGACCTGATACTGGTCGTTACTGTGACTGTTGCCATGGTGGCCATGGTGATCTTCCGGAAAATAACCTGGAAGACGCTGGTGCTGCTGGTCTTGACCGGTGCTCCGCTGTTGTTCTCGCTGGTCTATTCCAACAGGAGAAACGCCTGGCTGGGAATCCTGCTCGCTTTGGCCCTGCTCTTCTTCATAACTCCCGTCAGGCTGAAGCCCAGAGTCGCCATGGTGGTGCTGTGTGCCGGTTTGGCCGGCCTGTGCATGATTTCCATATCGATGGCTCTGCACGGACTCCCCTCCGGGCAGGATCTGAAGCAGCGCTTCACCTCGATTTCCGACCGCGAGGACCACTCGAACGAGACTCACGTCAGCGAATGGGTCGTCACCATAGAGGATCTCAAGGTGCATCCGCTCTTTGGCATGGGCTTTGGCGCGGAACATGCCCCGGTGCCGACCGACGACACCATCAACCGTCACACGGTGCACAACGCGTTCCTGATGCTCTACATGAAAATGGGCGTCGGCACGGTGATCCTCTTCATTTGGTGCCTGATCCGCTACTTCAAATTCGCCGTCGGGCTGACGGAGGCCGAGGCGCGCAACGGCCCGAATCCGCTGCGCATCGGCCTATTCTCCACCTTCGCCTACTGGCTTGTCACGCTCAACGTCGCCCCGTCCTGGTGGTATTACCGCGAGTCCTGCATGATGGCGCTGGTCGCGGCGATCGTCATCCAGCTCACCCTGATCAAGGAAGAGGAAGCCCCAGCCAAGGAACCCGCCGCCCTCCCTGCGGTAGGCGGCCTTGAGGGAGTCGTCAAACCATGAACCTGGCAAACCGAACGGTAAATAACGCCATATTCAATACCTTGGGATGGGTCTCCTCGCTCGGCCTCAGCTTCTTCTTCCTCCCCTACATCGTCGCCAAGCTGGGAGTCGATGCCTATGGGATCCTGACCCTGGTGCTGACGGTGATCGGCTACTTCGCCGTGCTGGACCTTGGCCTGGGCAACGCCGTGGTGAAGTATGTCGCCGAATACAGCGCCACCGAGGACTCCGAGAAGATGAACGAGGTCATAGGGGCCTCCGTCATGGTGCTCTCCCTCCTGGGGCTTTTGGGTGCCGTCGCCATCTTCTCGATAGCGGGACTCCTGGTGACCCATTTCCTGAAGATACCAAAGGAGCTCGTGTCGGCGGCCTATGTCTCCTTTTGCATAAGCTCGGTGGGGTTTTTCGTCACCATGGTCTTCTCCGCCATCTCGGCGATCCCCAACGGCCTGAACCGCTACGACATCACCAGCCTCACCACCTTCATCATGGGGGCCGTCACCATGGTCGGCACCGTCATCATCCTTTACCTGGGGTACGGGGTGCTGCAGGTGGTCTGCCTCAACTTCGTGATAACCCTGCTGGGCGTGCTGATTTATCCCCTGGTCCTGCGGCGCATCATGCCCACGATCAGGCTCAAACCGACCCTGAAGCTGCCGGTCCTGCGCAAGGTCTTAAGCTTCGGGCTCTACACCTTTTTCAACAGGGTCGCCTACCTGCTCAACTACCAGGCGGACCGGGTGGTCATGGGGGCTCTGCTCGGCATCGCCAGCGTGACCTACTACGTGGTCCCCTTCACCCTGGTGAACCGCGTCACCAACGTCACGGTGCGCATCGGGTCGGTCATCTTCCCGGCGATCAGCGAGCTGCAGGGGAGCGACCGGTACGACACCATCAACGAGCTCTACCTCATCTCGTCCCGCATCATTCTCGTCATCTCGACCGCGATCTGCCTCCCGTTGTTCGTGTTCGGGGGGAGGTTCCTGACTCTCTGGATGGGTCCCGACTTCGGAGCCAAGGCGGATAACGTCATGCTGATCCTGACGGTCGGGCTCTACATAAACGCCCTCACCAACGTCCCTTCTTTCGTGGCGGACGGTCTGGGGCGGCCGAAACTCTCCGGCATAGCGGGAGTCACGGCGGCTTTCCTGAATGTGGCGTTCCTGATCCCCCTGACCAAATATTACGGCATTGTCGGCGCAGCGCTCGCCTTTCTGATCAGTAATGTGGCCGTGTCCCCCTTGTTCATCTGGTACGTGAACCGCGAGGTGCTCTCGGTATCCAATGCCCGCTACCTCAAGGACGTGTACCTGCGACCCATGGCCGCGGGCTTGCTGACGATGCTGCCGTTTCTGTTTATCCCGCAGGGCGCCATACACAACCTTTACCTGCTGATAGCGGTCATGGGCGCGGCGTCGGCCGTCTACCTGATGGTGTCGTGGCTCATAGGCGCCTTGCCGCAGCAGCTGATGTCGGCTTTGCTGCTGAAAATCAGGAAACCCAAGGTCGTAAATCCCGATTTTGCGGGCTGAAGCTTCGGGGAATGCAGCAACCCGTTGGGCTCGTCTGCAACAAACAGTGAGGTGGCCGTTTATGTTAGCCAAAACCCCTGACCTGTCGGTAATCATCGTCAGTTACAACACCAGGGACGTGACCCGGAAGTGCCTGCAATCCATTTTCGATGGAACGGAGGGGCTTGCCTTCGAGCTCTGGGTTATCGACAACAATTCTTCCGACGCCAGCCCCCAGATGGTCGAGCATGAGTTTCCCAGGGCCCGCCTGGTTCGAAACGACAGCAACCAGGGGGTGGCGGCCGCCACCAATCAGGGCCTGTCGCGCAGTACCGGGCGCTACCTCCTCACCATGAACAGCGATGTCCTGGTGCCCCCCGGCACCTTCGTAAAACTGGTCCGCTTCATGGACGAGCATCCCGATGCGGGGGGCGCCACGCCCAGGCTGGTGTTGCAGGGGCAGGGCCAGCACCCCAGGTTTATCGGCAACCTGCCCAGCTTCCGGTCGGACTTTCTCTTCGCGCTCTGCCTGTTCCACAGCCGGTTCGCCGATTGGAGCAACTACTTCCTGTTCCAGGGGTGCGACGACTACAGCACGACGCGCAGCGTCCCGTGCGTGCACTGGGGCACCTTCTTTATCGTCAGGCGCGCGGTGCTGGAGACGGTCGGCATGCAGGACCCCCGCTACTTCGTGTACTGCGAGGATCTGGACTGGTCGATCCGGATCAGGCAGGCGGGCTGGAGCCTTTACTACGTGGCCGAGCTCGAGGTGGTCCATCTGCTCAACCAAAGCACCAAAAGCGGCGGCAACAAGATGTATGCCCAGATGTGGAAAAGCCGCTGTCGTCTGATCGGCAAAAACAACGGCCTGCTGGCCGGGTTGATTTTCAGGCTGCTGGTCGCCATGGCCTGCAGCGCCAAAGGCTCACTCATCGTCCTGGCCAGCCTTTGCACCGGGAGATACCGAAGCGACCTGGGGGAACGTCTGGCACTACTGCGGCTTGTCTTTAAAACGGTGCTCTTATATTGAGGCGAACATGGAACAGATGACCTTCATCATACCGATTCGGGTGGATTCCAAGGACAGGCTGGACAACTGTGACACCGTCATCCGGTATCTCACGGGCAATTTCCCGTTGGCCGAGATCATCCTGGTGGAGCAGGATGCCAAGCCTCTCTCGGCGGGCCTGGCCCAGAAGTACCCCGCCATCAAGTGGCACTTCATCGAGGAGGGTGGCTATTTCAGGAAGTCGAACGTGTTCAACACCGGCCTGAAGCTTGCCACACGTAAGTTCGTTTCCTTCTATGACGCCGACTGCCTGCTGCAGGTGGAAGCCTACCGGCAAACGCTGAACATCCTGCGCAAGGGAAAATACAAGCTGGTTCTCCCTTTCAACTACATCTTCGTCTTCGTCTCCGGCTCCATAAAAAGGGCGATCGTCGCCTCGGGGGACCCGGGGACCTACGGCACCATCAAGAGGGTCTCCGATTTCACCGAGACGGACGAGCTCCGCATGGCGATCATGCTCGGGGGCATCTTCTTCGCCGACCGCGACGTGGTTGTTTCCGAAGGGGGCTTCAACCGGAACATGGTCTCTTACGGTTGGGAGGACACGGAGTTCCTGGCCCGGTTCCATAACCTCGGGTACCCGGCGTACACCATGAGAGACTACAGCCTGGTCCACCTGGACCATGAAAGGGGTCCCGATTCCCGGATCAACGAGCGCTACCAGGACAACAAGCTCGAGTTTTATAAGGTCATGGGACTGTCGCGCTCGGCTCTTTTCGACTACATCGATGCCGAACTGGCCCCGGAGATGCCTTGCGCCCCGGAGCTGCGGGACCGCTTGCGGCGGGAACTGTCGTCGAGAAACCGGCTGGGGCTGCAGATGCTCTCGGCGAGGCTGCAGCGCATAAGGGTGCTGCTCGGCGTGTACGGCCTCAGGGGGACGGCCGAGATCGTCAGGGGAAAGCTGCAGGCCTTGGTGCAAAAGCCGACTCCCTGAATGGCACTGCTCCGGGCAGGAGTCTGCAGCACGGGCAAACTGTATCAATCAAGTCACGGTATAGAGCGATGATGCCATTAAAGATACTATTTCTGCTCTCCGATGTCAGGGACTCCGCCACCTATGTGCGTGCCTTCAACCTGTCCAAGCAGATCGCCGTCCTTGGGCATGACATAACCTTGATGGCGGTTTCCCCCGATTCGACCTTCGGGAGTGCCCACTATGTCAAAGACGGCGTCAAAATCATCGAGACGCCCCACTTCATGCACAACGGGTTGGGGCATTTCACCCGAAGGCTCTTTCTGGACCCCGGCACCGGCATTCTCGATATCTTCCTCAGGCTAAGGGAGGCGGCGCGGGGGCACTACGATATCGTGCAGCTGTTCGACCACTCGTTAAATGTTTTCGTCCCCTGGTGGGCCCTGAAAAACAGGGTCAAGGGGAAATTCGTTTCTGACTGGTGCGACATCTTCAATTACGAAGGTGGCCTGCGCTACGCCTATTGCTTCCGCCTGGACTGCGTCTACAAAGTGATCGGGTTCCCGTTCCGGAAACTTTCACACTATCTCGAATTCAATTTGCGCCGGCAGGTCAACGGCGTCACGGCGATCTCAAATGCCTTAAGGGATTTCGCCGTCCGGCACGGCGTCGGAAAGGACAACATATTCGTGCTGGAGGGAGGCGCGGACGTCGATGCCATCAAGCCCCTGCCCAAAAAGGAGGCCAGAAAGCGGCTGGGCCTGCCGGTGGACAGCAATATCGTCGGCTTCCTGGGGACCTTCCAGGGCGACCTGGACATCGTGATCCAGAGCTTCGCCAGGGTGAAGCAGGAAATCCCGGACGCCTATCTGCTGATCATCGGCAAGCCGTCGCCCTGGATCAAGACCGCCCTGGCGGCTGCGGGCATCTCCTCGAGCTACCTGGAAGCCGGGCGCTGCTCCGACGAGCTGCTGCCGCAGTATCTTGCCTGCGTCGACGTGCTCGCCCTGCCTCTCAGGGAAAACCTGGCCAGCGAGACGCGCTGGCCCAACAGGATCGGCGAGTACATGGCCTGCGGGCGGCCGATAGTCGTCAGCAATGTCGGCGACACCGCCAAGGTCGTCAGGAACCACGAGATCGGCCTGGTGGCCGAACCGGATGTCGCGAGCTTCGCGGCAAACATAGTCAAGCTCCTACTAAATGCCCCCCTGGCGCGGGATATGGGCGAAAAGGCGCGCGAGCTCGCCTGCAGCAGGTACTCGTGGGCGCTGCAGGCCGCGAAGCTGGAGGTTTTTTATTTCCATTTACTCGCCTGCGACCCGCCGAGCGAAGCTCCGGCCGGCGTCCCGGCATCCTAAGGTGGGAAATGCCATGCCTGTGCAAAACGAACCCGATACCACCCTGGCGGTCGTCATACCCACCTGGCTCAGGCACCGGCAGTTGCGGGCCCTGCTCGACTCCCTGCACCAGCAGGCAAGGCTGCCTGATGAGGTCATCGTGGTCTGCCGTGGCAGCGATCAGGATTCCATAGCTGCCGTCGGCGACTGGGACCGGCGCTCGGCAGGGTCTTTGCGGCACAAGATCGTGGAGGTCCGCGAGGAGGGGCACCTGCCGCCGCTCATCGCCGCCCTGGCGAGTTGCGAGGCCGACGTCTTCTGCCTGATCGATGACGACGCCATCCCGCGCCGGGATTGGCTGGCTCAGCTGGCCAAGGACTTTAGCGATCCCGGGGTGGGGGGGATCGGCGGCAAGATCATCAACCACAGCGATCCGGAGCAATCAGGCCGTCCATCGGTGGAGATCCCCAGCAGGCTTTCCTGGTTCGGGCGCTCCCGCAATTACCGACCGGCAGAGCAGGCGGGGGAGGGCAGGTTGCCTGCGGCCGACTGCCCGGTCGGCTGCAACATGGCGTTTCGCAGGATCGCCCTGGAAGGCGCTTTCGATATGGTCCTCAACGACGGCTCGGCCATCTCCTATGAAACGGACGTCGCCCTGAACGTCAAGGGCAAGGGGTTCGGGGTCTTTTTCGACCCGGATTCGGTCGTCGACCACTACCTGGAGCCGAGAAAGATAGCTTCCAAAAGGGGCTGGAACGCGCAGGAGTGCTACGTGTACGCCCACAACCTGACCTACATCTGCTTCAAGCACCTTCCCTGGTACGGCAAGCTGGGATTCCTGGTTTATTTTTTCCTCGGGGGATCGTGGGGTTGCCCCGGGCCGTTAACCTTCCTGCTGGGCTGCGTCACGGGACGCCCGGTCTCCTGGCGGGAACAGTTCCTCCCCTCCATGAAGGGGAGGCTGCGCGGCGTGCAATCCTACTACCGGAACAAAAACGGCAGCAGGGCCTGATCTCGCCGTAGCAACTGAGAGCGCCGGTGTGCATGCTCAGCCAAGCGGAAGGAACAGGGGTGACATATAAGAGGTCTCAATATGCCAAAGATAAGTGTCGTGACGCCGTCGTACAACCAGGCTAAATACCTGAGAAGGACCATTGACAGTGTCTTGAGCCAGAAGGTGGACCTGGAATACATCATCATCGATGCCTGCTCGACCGATGGATCGGCGGACATCCTCAGAGAGTACCAGTCGGCGGCGCGAGTGGTCGTGGAAAAGGATAACGGGCAGTCCGACGCCATTGCCAAGGGGTTCGCCATGGCCTCCGGCGACATCCTGGCCTGGCTCAATTCGGACGACATGTATCTCCCCGACGCACTGAGACACGTGGTCTCCGCCTACGAAAAAGGGTGCGAGTTCTTCTACGGGCACGTGTTCATTGTCGATGCGGAGGATGCCCTTTTGAGAAAGAGAGTCGCCATCCCGGTCGATTTCGACGACCTTTACTACGGACGCTACATCATCCCCCAGGAGGCAACCTTCTTTTCCCGGCGGCTCTACCAGGAAAGCGGCGGGCTGGACCGGTCCTTCCAGTATGCCATGGACTACGACCTCTGGCTGCGCATGGCCGCCCTGCACCCGCCGGCCAGGATCGACCAGTTCCTCTCCTGCTTCCGGTATCATCACGGCCAGAAAAGCAGCACGAGGCCGGACCTCTACGACGACGAGCTGCAAAAGGCCCGGGAGAAGTCCGGCGCGTCCCATCCCCGATCGCTTTTGAAAAGCTCCGCCCATCGGGCCTCGCTCGTGGTAAGGAAGCTCTTTTCCAATGTGGCCGAGTCCGGAGTCCGTACCACCGTCGCCGACCTGGTGAACAAAAAACGGGGCAGGCTGCCCTGACCCCGAACCGCCCCGGCAGGCCCCTGCCGGCGCGGCGCCGGGATCTCAAGACTCCACAGAAAAAAGCAGGCCGCTTTTAGGAAACAAGCGGCCTGCTCTTTTTGTTGCGCTGGTTGAAAGCTTCCCGGTCTTAGTTGACGCTCAGGACGGGTGCGGAGATCCGCTTGCCTTCATAGGCCCCGATGTCCGGGGCGGCGCCGGAGAAGGGAAGGCCCACGTTGGCCCCCGCATCCACCAGGTTGGAGGTGGCGCTCGCGGCGCGGTAGAAAGGATCCGGCCGGGCACCGGAGCCCGTGATCTGAGGAGCCACGCCCTTGGTGTTGTTGGTGACCGTCGAGCTGCTGCTGTTGTTCACAATGTTGTTGCTGCCACCGTTGTTATACAGCCAGTTGTGGTCGACCAGCGTGTTGGACAGGGTGGAGCCGACCTGGATCGGCGCCGCGGCGGCATTCATGACCAGGTTGTTCTGGATCTTGGCGCCGGAGAGCGAAATGTTTGACGACGACAGGTCGATTCCGTTGCCGCCCCACGGGTTGGCCGTCAGGGTGTCAAAGATGTTGTTGTATATTTCTACATAGGACAGGTTGCCTCTCACTACATCCAGGCCGTCAGCGCAGTTGTAGATGATGTTGTTGTTGAACCTCCAGTGCGATACGGACGAGGCAGTCAGGTAGTTGGTGGTCCAGAGCCCGGCTGCTATCCCTTTGTTGCCGGTGATGTAGTTGTTGTAGAAGTTGAGCCAATGATGCGAAAGTTCCTGGCCAACCGACTGCACCGTCATCTTGGACAGGTCGATGGTGTTGTCATGAATCTTCAGGTTCCAGGTGCTGCCAGAGTCCAGGGCCAGAGGTCCTCCGTTCAGGGAGATGGACTGGTAGAAGGTGGAGTTGTAAATCTCCGAATCGCCCGAGTAGTTGTAGGTCTCGAAGACAAAGGAGTCCGAGTAGGCGGTGTTGGTGCTGATGGTCAGGTCGTGACCTTTGAACCCCTGGAGCCATCCCGGCACGGCTTTGACGCCGGTGCCGTGTGCGGCGTAGTTCTCGTTGATGGTGATGTTGTAGAGCTGGCAGTTGGACAGAGCCTCCAGGTCGATCGCGCCGTACCTGTCATCGGTAGCCTGGGTGTTTTGCGAGGTGCAGTCGTCTATGGCGACGTCGTGCACGGTGTCGTTGTAGCCCCAGGCTCCCGGCGGCGTCATGGTCGTCGTGTTGTAGTCCGTCCAGTAGGTCCAGCCGGCCAGTTTGACGGCGTGGGACATGATGTGCTGGAACTTCATGTCGTGGATCGTGTTGTTGTCGGTGCCCCGCAGCCAGATGCCTGCGCTGAGGGTCTTGTTGCTGCCGTCCAGGGTGAAGCCGCTGATGTCGTTGTTGCCGTGCGGCACGGGGCTGGTCTGGCCGGTCTCCCGGAAGATGTAGCCGGTTCCATACCCGCCGCTATAGGCGCTGATGATAGTCACCAGCGTTTTGCCGGCCCCCTGGATGGTGACGCCGGTCGCCAGGTTGCAGCGGTTGTTGTCGGTGTAGCTGCCGGCGTTCAGGTAGATGGTGTTCCCGGAGCTCACCTTGGAGCACGCGTTGGAGAGCGATTTCCAGGGAGAGGTCTGGCTGCCGTTGCCGGAGGTGTCGCTGCCGTTGGGGTCCACGTAGTAGGTTGCAGCCCAGCTTGTCGATCCCATTAATAACGTGGCTAACACAGCCAGCAGGGATATTTGTTGCGCCAGATTGGGTTTCTTTAAAATCATCTGTATCTCCTCAATAATTAATCTTGATTGTCGGCGTTTGCGCTCTGTTTTTCGATCCTGGGCGGAACCGGCAGGTACTGTTACGATAGTATCAGGTAGCTTCCGATTTCCCTGCGGTCCGCCCTTCCGTCAGCAATGGTTTTTCTTGTGATGGAGCTGTTATTGCTCCGTTGAAGTAAATATACCATTAAACGCTCTTTTTTCGATTGCCCCGCAGCCTGGGCGGGCGGTTCCGCTGATTCCGGAACCCGGCAATTGCCTACTTGAAGGTCGCGATAAGGGTGTGGTCCGCGGCTACGTTGCTGAAGGTGTAGCTGGAGACCGCTCCGACGGAGACGCCGTCCACCGTGACCCCTGCAACCGTGTGACCGGAACTCGGCGTGATGGCGATGGTCTGCGGAGTGTTGTAGAGCACCCAGATGCCGCCCGGCGATACCGAGCCGTTGCTGCCGGCGGAGGCCGCTATGTTGTAGTAGCGGACCCCGAAGGTCGCCGAAATGGTGTGATTGGCCGCCGCGTTGCTGAAGGTGTAGCTGTAAGGCGCGCTGCCGGGAACATTCGAGGCCACGGCGGTGCCGTCGACCAGGAGGCTTGCCAGGTAGTAGCCGGTACTGGGGGTGACGGTGTACGACTTGCTGGCGCCCGCCAGCACGGAGGTCGTTCCGGCCGGGGTGATGGTTCCGTTGCTGCCGGCGGAAGCGCTGATCGTGTAGCCGGCCGCGAAGGTCGCGCTCAGAGTGTGGTCCGCCGCCAGATTGGCGAAGGTGTACGAGGTTACCGCGCCGACCGATTTGCCGTCCACCTGGACATCGGTTACCTGGTAGCCGCTGCTCGGGGTGATGGTGGTGGTCTGCGAGGCGTTGTAGACGACCCAGCTGTCTGCCGGGGTGACCGATCCGCCGGTCCCCGCCGTAGCCACGAGATGGTAGGACCTGACCGCGAAGCTGGCGGAAATGGTGTGGGTGGCGCTCACGCTGCTGAAGGCGTAGCTGTAAGGCGCCCCGCCGGCCACGTTCGAGGCCACGGCCGTGCCGTCGACCAGGAGGCTTGCCAGGTAGTAGCCGGTGCTGGGGGTGACGGTGTAGGACTGGCTCGCTCCCGCGCTGACCGTCGTGGAGCCCGCCGGGGTGATGCTGCCGCCGGTCCCCGCGGAGGCGGTGATGGCGTAGGAGGTGACGTTGGCGGCGAAGGTCGCGGCTATCGTGTGGTTGGCGGTGACTTTGCTGAAGGCATAGCTGGAGACCGCGCCGACCGAGGCGCCGTCGACCGTGACACCGGCAATCTTGTAGCCGGAATTAGCGGTTATGGTGTAGCTCTGGCCGGCGCCCGAGGATACCACGGTGGCGCCCGACGGGGTGATCGACCCGCCGCTTCCTGCCGAAGCCGTCAGGGTATACAGGGTCGCCGGCGGCGGCGCTGCGGGCGTGCTGTAGGTGACCTGGTTGGAATAGCCGCTCACGTCGCCCGCGGCGTCGTAGGCCGTCACCGCGAAGTAGTAGGTGGTCCCGTCGGCAAGACCGCTGTTGGTGTAGGAGTTCACGTTGCCGACATCGACGCTCTGCGCATAGCTCCCCGAAGCGGTTCCGGTGTAGACCTTGTAGCCGCGCAGGGTGGTGAGCGAACTGCCGTCCACGAAGGTGGTCGGCGTGCTCCAGGAAAAGGCCGCTTGGGCCGCCTGCGCCGAACCGGCGCCGAACTGCAGCGTTACCGCCGCCACCGTGACGAAGAGCAGCGCGACAAAGCTGATGCGTGAAAACAGTGCAGGTCTCTTTAAACAGCTGGGTTTTCTCATAAACGTTAGTCCCTCCCTGGATTTTGCGCCGGTACGTTGCGCAGTCTGGCCCGCAAACCTGAAGTCTGCCGTGCGCTGCCGCCTCGCCGGCGCCATTTCTGGCTAGCTGCAGTTTCTGTTGGTTGGTGCTTCATAGTGTCTCCTCTTTTTGGCGCACTCCTGCCGCGCGTAGTACCCCGGCAGGACGCAAAAAAGCCGGGGCCGGGTATCAAAAAATGTCTTTGATATTTCGGCGACCCGGCTGTCTCGTAGAGACCCAATAGGCTTTCCGTCACTTCCTCGCGGAAGCTTTAGTATTATCGTTATCGGTGCTGCGTATTTTGTAGTTTCGGTACTTTCGTTTTCGTTGTGGAGACGGTAACACGGTTCAAACTAAATGTTTGTGACGTCCGTCACACTAATGAACGATCCTGACTGGACGGGTTCTCCCGGAGGAAGCCGGGGTGCCGGCGGGGTGGCCAGGGGCGCGCAGCCCCTCCCAGCCCGGGACGGAAGGGTTCGGCACTTCGGCCTGCGGGGCGTCGAACGCGGCCGGCGCGGGAGCCGGGCCCTGCCGGGAACCGTCGTGTTGCACCGGCTGGAGCCCGGCTGTGCCTGGCTTCAGGCAGCCGGCGGCCCGGGCGCGACTTGTGGAAAAAGGAATTTGGGTTATATTGTTCTAATGTCGCAGGTCTACCCAAACCAACTCCCATAGGTGCTTCATGGTCATTATCGGGACAAAATCGGGCCAGCTGGGGAACCGCCTTCTGGTCTTTGCGCATTTTATCGCCAACTCGATAGAGTTCGGTTACGAGGTGCATAACCCCAGTTTCTATGACTGCGCGCCGTATTTCGCCAGCACGCGGGACGATTTTTATTGCCGTTATCCCGCCAGGAAATCGACCCTGGCAAGCCTTGGGCCCGTTCAGGGGATCTACCTGAAGCTGGTTACCAGATCGCTTTGGCTTTACAAAAAACTGGGGCTGAAAGGGCTGGACATCGATGCGCTGGATATAAATCCCACCAATTGCCAGGGCGAAAATTACGATATGTCGAACCCCGATTTCCTCAGGCTGGTGCAAGGGTCGCGGGTGCTGCTGATCAGGGACGGCTGGTTGTTCAGGGACTTTCGCAGCCTGCAAAAGCACGCCGACCTGGTGCGACGTTTTTTCGTGCCGATCGATAAACATGCCGGCAACGTGGCACGCCTGATCGCCCAGGCCAGGCAGGGGTGCGACCTGCTCGTCGGGGTCCATATCCGCCAGGGCGATTACCGGGGCTGGCTCAACGGCAGGTACTATTACACGAGCGAGCAGTACGCAGACCTCATGAGCAGGTTCGCCCAGACTCTGAAAGGAAAGCGCGTCAAGTACCTGATCTGTTCCAATGTGGCGCAAAATGAACGACTCTTTGCCGGGATGGATTACCTCATGGGCACCAATCACAAAGTGGAAGACCTGTACGCCTTTGCTCAATGTGACTACCTGGTCGGGCCGCCCAGTACCTATACCATGTGGGCGTCCTTTTACGGCTCGGTGCCCCTTTATACGGTCCAGGCGCCCGACGCGCCGCTCACCGTTGGCGATTTTGCCGAAAAACCCTGGGCCTGATGAGGGGCAACCTGGCGGGCGCGCCTCCCGGAGAGGCGAAGGTGACATGCATGGGCGGAGTCAAGAAAGGGATCGTACTGGCCGGAGGAGCGGGGAGCCGGCTCTATCCCCTGACCTTGGTGGCGAGCAAGCAGCTGCAGCCGGTGTACGACAAGCCGATGATCTATTACCCGCTCTCGGTACTTTTGATGGCGGGGATCCGGGACGTGCTGCTCATTTCCACCCCGCTCGACCTGCCGAGATTCCAGGCCCTGCTGGGGGACGGCAGCCAGTGGGGCATGACCCTTTGCTACCGGGCGCAGCCCGAGCCCAAGGGGATAGCGCAGGCCTTCCTGCTGGGCGAGGAGTTCATCGGGAGCGAGTCGGTCTGCCTGATCCTGGGAGACAACATCTTCTACGGAAAGATGGGGCTCGATAGGATCGTCGCCGACTTCCAGGGGGGCGCCGCCCTGTTCGGCTACCAGGTCACCGACCCGCAGCGCTACGGCGTGATCGAGTTTGACGGCAACGGCACGGCTATCAGCATAGAGGAAAAGCCGGCCCGGCCGAGGTCCAATTACGCCGTGCCCGGGCTCTATCTCTATGACAACGAGGTCGTGACGATTGCCAAGGCTGCCCGCCCTTCGGCGCGCGGCGAATTGGAGATTACCGACATCAACCTGGAGTACCTCAGAAGGGGCACCCTGAAAGTGCAGACGCTCGGGCGGGGCATTGCCTGGCTCGATACCGGCACCCATACCAGCCTTCTGGAGGCCAGTTACTTCATCGGTACGCTGGAAGCCCGCCAGGGGCTGAAGATCGCCTGCCTGGAGGAGGTCGCCTTCCGTAAGGGGTATATCGATGCCCGGATGATGGGGCGAGTCATAGCCGGCATGCCCAAATCGAGCTACCGCGAGTATCTGGAGCGGATACTCAAGGAGTAGGCGGGACCCAACTGGCAGCCGTGGCATCAGCTTCGGGTCAGGTTGTACTCTGACCGGCTTTCCGCTCAACTAGCAGTCTCAATTGCTTCCCCCCCTCTGTCTCAGGCCAAGTCATAAAATATCCTTTCGCATTTGATAAGTCGAGTCTGGTTGGTATAGTTTAACGGAAAGGTTAGCCGTGGCTAATCAAGTCTGCCGTGGCTTTGAGAGTGACGCCCTTGATCGGGAGCGGGGTTTGCCCGCCCCAGGTAACCGCGACGCTATTTCGGGAGAGGCATCTGTGTGCGGAATAACCGGAATACTGAACCTGTCAGATAACGCGCCCCCCACCCTGGAGCAGATCGGCTCCATGATCTCGACCCTGCGGCACCGCGGGCCGGACCAGTCGGGGGTCTACCTGGACGACGCCGTCGCGCTGGGTAACCTGCGCCTGAGCATCATCGGCCTGGGAGACGGGATTCAGCCGATCTGCAACGAAACCGGCAAGCTCTGGATCGTCTACAACGGGGAGGCCTTCAACTACATCGAGCTTAAGAGCCTCCTGGTGGGGAAGGGGCACCGGTTTGCCACCGGGACCGACACGGAGGTGCTGCTGCATCTCTACGAGGAGTACGGCACCAGCTGCCTGGGGATGATCAACGGCCAGTTCGCCCTGGCGATCTGGGACTCGGAAAAAAAGGAGCTCTTCCTGGCCCGGGACCGGGTGGGTATCCGGCCTCTCTATTACGCGCTCTCAGGAGGGAGGCTCTGCTTCGCCTCGGAGATCAAGGCCATCCTGGCGGTCAACGCGGCGCCCCGGATCGACCTGGAGGCGCTTTCCCAGGTGTTCACCTTCTGGACCGTCCTGCCGGGCAGGACGGTCTTCCAGGGCGTGCAGGAGCTTCCGCCCGGCCACTCCATGCGGGTAACAGAGGGCCGGATGACCTGCGAGCCTTACTGGCGCATCCCGTTTTACCCCCCCGAAAAGCGCGAGCGCTCCCTGGGGGGGGCCGCCGAAGAGCTGCAGGAACTTTTAAGCGACGCCGTGCGGCTCAGGCTGCGGGCCGACGTCCCGGTGGGAGCCTATCTGAGCGGCGGCCTGGACTCCTCCATCATCGCGATGCTGATCTCGCGCCACTGCGAAAGTCATCTCAAAACCTTCTCGCTCGGCTTCCAGGCGGCACCCTTCGACGAGACCCGCTACCAGCAGGAGCTGATCCGCTACCTGGGGACCGACAACCGGCAGGTGTCGATCAGTAACTCCCAGATCAGGCAGTTTTTCCCGGACACGATCTGGCACTGCGAGATCCCCCTGCTGCGCACCGCCCCGGTCCCCATGTTCCTGCTCTCCAACCTGGTGCAGTCGGAGGGGTACAAGGTGGTGCTGTCCGGCGAGGGGGCGGACGAGATCCTGGGCGGCTACAACATCTTCAAGGAGGCGAAGATCCGGGACTTCTGGGCCAGGCAGCCCGGATCGACCAGGCGCCCGCTCCTGCTGGAGCGGCTCTATCCCTATGTGTTCAGTAACCCCGCCCGCGAGCGCTGCTACCTGCAGGACTTCTTCGCCGTGAAGCCGCCCGGGCCGGGGGGCCCCTACTTCTCCCACCAGGTGCGCTGGGACCACAGCCGGAGAAACCTGGCCTTTTTCTCCGACGACTGCCGCGCCGCGCTGAGCGCCTACGACCCGATGCCGGAGCTTGCGCGCTGGCTGCCGGAGGACTTCTGCGGGCGCGACGTGCTGTCGAGGGCGCAGCTACTGGAGATGCAGATCTTCCTGGCAAGTTTCCTGCTCTCCTCCCAGGGAGACCGGGTCGGCATGGCCCACTCGGTGGAGATGCGCCACCCCTTCCTGGATTTCCGGGTGATCGATTTCGCCTTCCGGCTCCCCGCCCGCTGGAAGATCCGGGGGCTCAACGAAAAATATCTGCTGAAGCGTGCCTTCCGGGGGCAGATACCCGAGAGCATAGCGGCCAGGTCCAAGCAGCCCTACCGGGCGCCCATCCGCGAGCTTTTCTTTCCTCAGGCGCCCGCCGACTATGTCGACGAGCAGCTGAGCGAGGCGCGACTCAAGGAAAACGGCTATTTCCACCCGCAGAAGGTGAGCCGCCTTTATGCCAAATTCCGCGGTACGGATCAGGCCTTTGCCAGCGAGTTCCAGAACATGGCGCTGATCGGCGTCCTCTCCACCCAGATCCTGCACCAGCAGTTCGTCAAGGGCGACGGCCTGCGCGCCGTCAGGGGGCTGCAGCCGGACCGCGTCGTCTGGGGCCGCGCCGGAGGCGCGCCATGAGAGCGGTTCTTGCCAGTCGGGAAGGGCGCGGGGCGGCAGGGCGGGGCGGCCGCCGGACCGGAGGTGCCCCGTGACGCCCGTGGCGAGGGTTCATGCCCTGCTGGAGCAAAGCGCTCGGCTGCGCCCGGGTAAGATCGCCTACATCCAGGATGCGGAGCGGGTGAGCTACCGGGAGATCAACGACAGTGCCAACCGGTTCGCCGGCTGGCTGCTGGCGCAGGGGGTGGCGCGGGGCGACCGGGTCGTACTGCTGCTGGAGAACAGCCTGCAATATGTCGTCAGCTACTACGGCGTGCTGAAGGCGGGCGGGGTCGCGGTGCCGCTTAACTGCGAGATCAAGACCGACAGCCTGGCCGGCGTCCTCGGGGCGCTGCAGCCCCGGGCGGTGGTTTCCTGCGCCAAATCGGAGGCTCTACTGCGGGAGACCGGGCCGGAGCGGCTGCAGATCCCCCTGATGGTGATCAAGAACCCTGGGCAGTCCTGGCGCTCGCAGGGCTGCCGCGTGGTCGCCTGGGAGGACCTGGTGCGCGAGGGGGCTGCGGCCGACCCGGATCTTCCGGTCGGCCCGGGCGATCTGGCCAGCATCGTCTACACCTCGGGGTCGACGGGCAAGCCCAAGGGGGTCATGCTGACCCACGGCAACATCGTCGCCAACACACGGTCCATCGTGCAGTACCTGAACCTGTCCGCAAGCGACATTCAGATGGTCGTGCTGCCGTTTTTTTACGTCATGGGAAAGTCCCTGCTCAACACCCACGTCGCCGTGGGCGGCACCGTGGTCGTCAACAACGGCTTCGCCTACCCCGCTTCGGTGATCGGGCAGATGGCGGCCGAGCGCGTCACCGGCTTCTCCGGCGTCCCCGCAACCTACGCCTATCTGCTGCACCGCTCGCCGCTGGCGGCCTTCCGCGACCGGCTGGAGGCGCTGCGCTACTGCACCCAGGCGGGCGGGCACATGTCGCGCCAGGTCAAGGAAAAGCTGCTGCAGACGCTTCCCGCCCACACCAAGCTCTACATCATGTACGGGGCGACCGAGGCCGCCGCGCGGCTCACCTACGTGGAGCCGGAGCTCCTGGAGCAAAAGATCGACTCCATCGGCAAGGCGATCCCGGGCGTGAGCGTCAGGGTGCTGGACGAACAGGGGCGCGAGCTCCCGCCCGGGGAGTCGGGCGAGCTGGTGGCCTGCGGAGCCAACATCATGCGGGGGTACTGGGGGGACGAGCTGGCCACCGCCGCGGTCCTAGACCGGCACGGCTATCACACCGGGGACCTCGGGTATCAGGACGAGGACGGTTACCTCTTCGTCACCGGGCGCAAGGACGACCTGCTGAAGGTCGGAGGACACCGGGTCGACCCGCAGGAAGTCGAGGACGCCTTGATGGCGACCGGCCTGCTGCTGGAGACCGCGGTGCTCGGGGTGGAGGACCCACTGCTCGGCAAGCGGCTGGTGGCGCTCGCGGTGCCGCTTAGCCGGGAGACCAGCGCGAGCAGGATCCTCTCGCTCTGCCTGTCCCAGCTGCCGCGCCACAAGCTGCCGGCGGAGGTCAGGTTCGTGGCGGCGCTGCCCAAATACGCCAGCAGCAAAATCGACCGGGTGGGATGTCTGGAGCTTTTCAGGAAGGAGTGCGGGCCCTGAGAGGCGGGACGCGAGCGCGCGCCGGGTGGCTGAGCGCCAGGCGCGCCGCTGGCAAGGGCAAGGGGGAATGGAGATGACATCGAAAGGAGCTTTTTCCTCGCAGGTGCTGCAACTGGACCCCGAGAGGGAAGTCGCCAGGATTTGCGGCAGGATGCGCGAACTGATGCTGAGCCGGGTGAAGCGGCGCGGGGTCGTCCTCGGGCTTTCCGGCGGCATCGACTCCAGCGTGACGGCGGCCCTCGCCGTGGCCGCGCTCGGCGCGGAGCGGGTGCTCGGGCTGGAGATGCCCGAGCGGCACTCGGCGCAGGAAAGCGAGCGCTTCAGCGGCATGCTGGCCGCCTCACTCGGGATCGCCACGGTCAAGGAGGACATCTCCGGCATACTCGAATCGGTCGGCTTCTACCGCAGGTACGCCGAGGCGGCGCGTCGCGTCGTCCCGCAGTACGGCAGTGACTGGAAATCCAAGATCGTCACCTCCGACGTCATCGATCATCCCGGGTTCACCGTCTTCTACCTGGTGGCGCAGGGGCCCGACGGCAGCATCGTCAAAAATCGGCTCCCGCTGACCCCCTATCTGGAGATCGTGGCGGCGACCAATTTCAAGCAGCGCGTCCGCAAGATGCTGGAGTACTACCACGCGGATCGATTGCATTACTGTGTGGCGGGCACGCCGAACCGGCTTGAGTACGATCAGGGCTTCTTCGTCAAGCTGGGTGACGGCGCCGCCGACCTCAAGCCGATCGCCCACCTCTACAAATCGCAGGTGTACCAGCTCGCTCAATTCCTGGGCATCCCTGAGGAAATCCGCAAGAGAAGGCCGACCACCGACACCTATTCCCTGGCGCAGGGGCAGGACGAATTCTACTTCTCGCTCCCCTACGAAAAGATGGACCTCTGCCTTTTCGGCAAGAATAACGGGGTGCCGGCAGCAGAGGTGGCCTCCGCCCTGGGCTTTCGGCCGGAGCAGGTGGAGATGGTTTTCAAGGACATCGATACCAAGAGGGCAACCACGAGCTACCTGCATCTGCCGCCTCTGCTGGTGGACGAAATCGCCTGGTAGCGGAACGAAATCAACAGCGACGGAGGTACCTATACATGAACTTACAGGATGATGTGAGGATGTTTATCGTGGACACCTTTCTTTTCGGAGAAGACGGCGGGCTAAAGGACGACAGTTCCTTCCTCGAAGAGGGCATCGTCGATTCGACCGGCATCATGCAGCTCGTCGCCTTTTTACAGGACCAGTATCTGATCACCATCGAGGATGAGGAGCTGGTCCCGGAAAACCTGGATTCCATCAAAAAGGTGATGCGTTTCGTGGAATCCAAGAGGCGGGCCGCCAAGCCGATACTTGGCGTCGCCTGAGGTTTTGGGACGGTCGGCTGGCAGGTTTGCCAAAACCCGGGGAAAAGCGCCATGGAATCATCGAAATGTTTCATTGACCACTGGCAAGTGTTAAAGGAGTTGGGACCGAAGGCGTCCTTGAAACTGTTGGGCTCACGGATATTGTCGATGAGTCATTACTATGTCCTGAGAAAAAACCTTCTGGAGGCACCGGACAGTCAGGCTCCCATCAAGCATAAGATGGAGGTTTCCCTCATCGGCGCTGATGACATCAACCAGATTTTAAATAGTCTGGATACCTGCAACGATGCAGAAAAAAGGGATGTTTTAGCCTATCTGCTATTCTACCAAAGCGGATTTAAAAACTGTTATGTCATGAAGCGCGACGACAAGGTCGCCTACATGCAGACCTTGATCTTCTCGGAAGAGAACGCTCTTATCTCGGAGAAGTACCGCAGCAAGTTTTACCAGTTGAAAGACACCCAGGTCATGATCGAGAACGTCTTCACCTTTCCGGCATTTCGCGGACTCGGTTGCTTCCAGTCGGGGACGCGTCAGTTGCTGGACCTGGCGCGGGCCAAGGGCTGCCGGTCGGCGCTTTGCTATGTCAGAAAGGAAAGGGTGGCTGCACTCACCGACCTCGTCACCATGGGATTCAAGATCACCAAGTTAATGCCCGAATACAAGATTCTCGGCAAGGTATGGCGGGTGCTCTAAGCCTCCTGCTTTGCCTGCGAAATATCCGGCAAATAGACTGGCAGAATGACAGAGTGATAGGCAGCAGGAATCGATAGAGAGAAAAGGAGATTGATTTGGTCATAGATCATGTAGGCATAGCGGTTAAGTCACTGGAGCAGGCCATAGAACACTGGGAGAGTGTCTTTGGCTACCGGCAGCTTACCGAAATAGTCACCAATACCCGTCAGAAAGTACGGGTGGCTTTTCTGGCCAAGGAGAATTCGCTCACCATCAAGCTGATAGAAGCGACAGACTCCGCTTCTCCCGTACACACCTTTGCCCAGCGCGGGGGGGGGCTGCATCACCTTTGCTTCAAGTGTGCAAAACTCGAAGATGAAATAGCAAAGCTGAGCTCGATGGGGTTGAGAGTCCTGGTGAAACCGCAGCCGGGGGAAGCCTTCGACAATGAGGACATCGCCTTCATCTTCGACAACCAGGGCCTCAACATAGAACTCATCGCTACCGACAAGAAGGCCGGCCTGCTGGAACCTCTGGTTCCCTAGGCCGGCCCGTTTATCTCTTCCGTGAAAATCCCCAGCATAGGGCCCTTTCCCGGCCCCCGCCAGCTTTCCGCGCAACCTTTCCGAGTTGTCTCTAGTCGAAGGTCTTCTTCATCAGATGGAACAGGACGGCCAGCAGCAGCGCGCCGGCTATGGCGAAACCGCCCGCCAGCTTGCGCTTCTCTCGCGCCTGCTCGATCACGATGAGGTCCCGGTCCAGCTTGCCGAGCTCCACGTTGATCTGCGCCGACTCCGCCTTCACCCGTGCCACGTCCACATCGTGGAACAGGGTGTGGAAGCGGTTTCTGACCGCGAAGAGCCCCTTGCCGAGCCGGTCCGTGTCGACCCCCTGCGCCTGGAAGCCCTTGATCCTGCGGTCTATGCCGACGATGTACCCCTCGGTCTGCTGCATGGCGTCCCGGATGGCCCGGGCCCGCTCGAAGCTGTGGCAGCGGGTGCAGCTCTTCTCGTTGATCAGGTCGAGCGAGGCCTTGAGTACCTGGTGGTTGCTGTGGCAGGTGACGCAGTGGGGGCCGCCCATGCCGAGCTTCTTGCCGTGGGCGCTCGCCAGGTAGTCCTTCATGACCCCCGGATGGCAGCGGCCGCAGAAGGCGGGGATGTCGGCTTCCTTGGGCGCGCCGAGAAAGCCCCGGGCCCGGTTCATGGCGTCGGCCGCGTCCTTCGGGTCGCCGCCGTGGCAGGCGTTGCAGGAGATGCCGTTCTCCGCGTGGATGCTGGTGCGCCAGAGCTTGACCGGCGCGCCGAGCTTGTCGGGAAGCGTGCCGTGGCACTGGATGCACACGGTCTCGGGCTGCTCCGGCGCCGCCGCCCGGGCCGGCTGCGGGGCCGCGATAAACGCCAGGGTCGCGAGGAGGAGAGCGCCCAGCGCTCCCCGCAGGTAGGGTCGCCTGGTCTGCCGATGATCTGTCATGAGAAGTGCCCCCAAATCGTTAGTCCCAACCAGAGCAGGATTCCCCCGATGGCGCAGACCAGGAACAGCGGCCGCTTCAGCGGGTTTCTTTCGGGTGAGCGGTCGATGAACGGCAAAAGCGCCAGGAAGGTCATGGCGGCCGCCTGCACCGAGAGCCCGAGCAGCTCGCTTGGGAAGATCTTGAGCGTCTGGTAGTTGGCGAGGAAGTACCATTCCGGCTTGATGTGGGCCGGCGTCTGGAACGGGTTGGCCGGCACGAAGGCGTCCGGGGTGAAGAGCAGGTTCGGGGCGTAGAAGACGACCGCCAGGAATATGGCGAAATAGACGCTGATGGACGTCAGGTCCTGCAGGGCGTAGTTGGGGAAAAACGGGATGCCGCCGGGGTGGCCCTGGTAGTGGTAGTTTTCCGGCTGCCAGGGGGCGCCGGTTTCCGCTGCGTCCTTGGCGCCGAAGGGCGGGGTGGAGATCCCGGTGCGCTTCAGCAGGAAAAGGTGGGCGCCGATGGTTGCGGCGATGACCACCGGGATGACCCCCACGTGCATGGCGAAGAAGCGACCCAGGGTGGGCGGCCCGACCAGCTTGCTCCCCCTGAGGAACTCCACCAGGTAGGGTCCCGCGACCGGGATGGCGGCGGCCGAGTTGGTGGCGACCGTCGTGGCCCAGAAGGAGAGCTGGCTCCAGGGGAGCAGGTAGCCGGTCAGGGAGATCCCCTGGACCAGGGTGAAGAGGATGAAGCCGGTGACCCAGTTGAGCTCGCGAGGGCTCTTGTAGCTCTTCATCATCATGGTGGAGATCATGTGCAAAAGCAGCACCGCGACCATCATGTTCGAGCCCACCGCGTGGCAAAGCCGGATCAGCCAGCCGTAGGGGAGCTCGTTCATGATGAAGGTGACGCTCTTGAACGCCTTGTCCGCGTCCGGCACGTAATAGACCATGAGCAGCATGCCGGTGGCCACCTGCAGGGCGAAGATGACCAGCAGGACGCTCCCCAGCGAATACCATTCGTTGATGTTACGCGGCAGCAGGTAGCCGGTGAGTTCCTTTTTTACGATCTCCCTGGCGCCGATGCGCAGATCGATCCAATCGTACAGCCGTTTGAACAGGCCCATGGGACCTCCATATGCGTGTCAGGGGGTTAGCCGACGAGTATCTTCCCGTCTGCGACGGTGAAGGGGATCTTGGCGAGCGGCTTGGGTGGCGGACCGGACAGCACGGTGCCGTCGGGGGCGTAGCGGCCGGCGTGGCAGGGGCAGAGGAAGTCCTGCGTGGCCTTTTCCCACTGCACGATGCAGCCCAGGTGGGTGCAGACCGCGGAAAGGGCGATCACCGCCCCGGCGCTGGTTTTCACCAGGACAGCGGAAGCGCCGGCGTACTCGAAGAACTTCGCCTCCCCTTCGGGCAGGTCGCTGGCCGCAAACTCGATCTTCTTGGCGCCCAGCGCGTCGGAGCGGGGGGCCAGGTAGCGAAATACCGGGTAGGCTGCGGCAGCCGCTGCGGCAACCGTGGCGCCTGCCAGGCAGACCCCCAGGAATTTTCTCCTGCCATCGTTTTCCATGCGTCCTCCAGGTAGTAATCCAGATTCGGCTCAAGTATAATGGCACTCTTGGTCATTTCAAGTGACAATTTTCGCAGGGAATGGGCATGGCAGAGCAGTTGCTATAGTCTGTCGCCGGCCGGTGCGCTCTATGACCCTGTTTTACAGCAGGTAATCAGGAAGCATTCGCATTGAATGAGAGGGAGGGTGTCTAAGTGGCTGTCGGCAAATAATGCTATAATCTCTCCCCTCATGTACTGTACTTACCTCATATGTACCATAGCGCAACTGGCAAAACCCACTCGAAGCGTGTCGTGGAATGGTCGGCGTTTGCTTGTTGCCCTGCTTCGACTCTGCAGGAAAGCCCATCGACAGTCAGCCGGCGTCGGCTGGGCGGGACTTTACGGGGAGGCCGAAATTGGGTATCCTGAAAGCATTCTACTAAAAGGAGCTGCGATGCAAACCTATTACGACCCGAACGATCTGGGCAAATTCTCCGAAATCGGCAAGGACGCCCCTGATCTGGCGGCCAAGTTCTTCGATTACTATGGTGCGGTCTTCGCGGAGGGGGAGCTGAGCGAGCGGGAGAAGGCGCTCATAGCGCTCGCCGTCGCGCACACCGTGCAGTGCCCCTACTGCATCGACGCCTATACCAGGGCCTGTCTGGAGAAGGGCTCCAATCTCGGGGAGATGACCGAGGCGGTCCATGTGGTGACTGCCATCCGTGGCGGAGCGTCCCTGGTGCACGGCCTGCAGATGCGCAAGATAGCGGAGCAGCTCTCCTTGTAGGAGGGGCCCGGTCGCTCCACTCGATACCGGGGATTGTAGGGTGGGCAGCCCCCTGCCCACCGCCGACATGGTATCCTCTGCCGTTAAGTTAAGTCTCCCCCTCCCTTGACGGGAGGGGGCTGGGGGGAGGGTGAAGTTGCCAACTCTGGTAAACGTGGCACTTTCCCCCGCCCCCCGACCCCCTCCCGCCAGGGGAGGGGGAGAGTTTAGCCGAGTGGGGAGTGGTTAATTTAATGGCAGTGCTCTTCTCTTGCCTTTGCTGATGCGGGCACTCCGTGGCAGCTTCCCCCCCACCCCGACCCTCCCCCGCCAGGGGGGAGGGAGGTTTTAAAGGCACTGCAAGGCGCCCATGATCGAGGACTAGACCTGTATGACAGAATCAACGGGAAAAACCGAGCAGGGGATGGAACCCTTCCGGGAGGTACTGCAGCGGCACGGGCTGCAGCTGCAGCGGGACCGGACCGTCGCTTTGCAGGTGAACGTCGGCCTGGTCTGCGATCTCAGCTGCCGGCACTGCCACCTGGAGGCGGGCCCGGACCGGGTCGAGATGATGGGGCGCGAAACCATGGATGCCGTCATCGATTGCGCCCGACGCTTCAGCTTCTGCAGCATCGACATCACGGGAGGGGCACCGGAACTGGTGCCGGGCATCGATTACCTGGTGAGGTCCCTGGCCGGGCTCACCCCGAGACTGCTGGTGCGCAGCAACCTGGTCGCCCTGAACGGGGAGAGGGGGGCGGCTCTTTGCGAGCTCTACCGTGACCTGAAGCTGGCGCTGGTCGCCTCGCTGCCGGCGACCAACGCCCAGCAGACCGAGGCCCAGCGCGGCACGGGCGTCTGGGAACGCAGCATCGCGGCTCTCAAGTATCTAAACCGACTGGGATATGGCGTGGAGGGAAGCCCGCTGGAGCTGGACCTGGTGTCAAATCCGGCCGGTGCCTTTCTTCCCGCCGGACAAAAGGGGGCAGAAAAGAAATTCCGCTCCGACCTGATGCGCAAATACGGCATTTCCTTCAACTCGCTCTTCACCTTCGCCAACGTGCCGCTGGGCCGGTTTCGCAGTTTTCTGGAGCGCTCCGGCAACCTGGAGGGGTATCTGGCGACCCTCGCCGCGGGCTTCAACCCCTGCAGCGTGGCCGGCCTGATGTGCCGCAGCCAGCTCTCGGTCGACTGGCTGGGGCGCCTTTATGACTGCGACTTCAACCTTGCCGCGGGGCTGCCGCTGGGAGGGGAGCCGATGCACGTCTCGCAGCTCAGCGAACTGCCGGCGCCCGGCTCTCCCATAGCCGTTGGCGAGCACTGTTACGCCTGCACCGTCGGCTCCGGTTTCACCTGAGGCGGGAGCATTGTGGCCTAGTTAGGTCACTTCTCTTTAAACTCCCCGGGGCGGAAGCGCTTGCCCTGGTAGTGCTCCTTGTCCTTCCAGTAATCCTTGAACTCCCTGTTTCTCAGCTCACGGATTTTTGCCAGTGTGTTCTTGTGCAGTTCGGGCGGCAGCTGGCTCGCGCCGAGCTCGGTCCAGGGCCCGCGGTAGGAATTGGCGCGGTACCAGACGCCGCCCTGCCAGCAATAGTAGGTCTTCGAGAGATACATCATGTCGTAGGGCACCCCCACCGCCACGCCGAAACCAAGCTTCGCCGGAAAGAGAAATTCAGGTGCGACCGTGACTGCGACCGGCTGCCCGGCCCGCCCGGACTCCCTGGCGTCCGGCTGGGCCGGCTGGCCCGCCGGCGGCTCGCTGACGGCGGGCTGCTCTGGCTGGGTCTTGTAGTAGTTGTCGATGGTGTCGTAGGGAAAGTAGGGAACGTTGGCGGCGTGCCCGGGCCAGGCGACCCCTGAAAGGAGCGCCAGAGCGGTTAGGGATAAAATCGCGGATTTTTTCATAATGACCCCCGTGCCAGCTTCATGCGGTTTTGAACCTGGCCAGCTCGAGACTGATGTCCCAGAGGCGCTGCGCCGCGGCGACATCGTAGGAGAGCTCCGATGAGGCAACCATTTTCCCGTCGGAAAAATATTTGCCGCTGATCCCCTCGACCTCGGGCGAGGCGGCCAGGTAAACGCTCGTTCTGGCCCCTTGCTGGGGACCGACCAGGCTTCCGGAGCGCAAGGAACCGACGAGGTGGCGAGCCCAGCTGAGCCAGCCGTTATTTCTGGAAAAATTGGTCCACACGTTGCCCGGGTCCAGCGCGTTGACCGTCAAACCGGTGCCATCCAGTTGCCGGGCCAGTTCATAGCTGAAGAGCAGGTTGGCTAGCTTGGACTGGGCATAGGCGGCCTTCCCCTGGTAGCCGGCCGCGCCGTGCAGGTCGGCGAAGTTTATGGCCGTGCACTGCCTGTGTGCCTCGGACGCCACGTTGACGATGCGGCCGTGGCCGCTGGTCAAAAGCTCCTTCAGCAGCAGATTGGTCAGGGTGAAGTATCCCAGGTGATTGAGAGCAAAGGTCATCTCGTAACCCTCGGCGGTCAGTTTGCGCGACAGGAACCTGGCGCCGGCGTTGTTGATGAGCACATCGAGGCGCCGATACTTTCCCTTGAACCGTCCGGCCAAGCCGTGTATCTCCTGCTGCACCGACAGGTCGGCCAGCAGATGTTCCACGCGGGGATTTCCGGTGCTCTGTCTGATCGCCTGAACGCGGTCGCTGCATTTCCCCGGATTGCGGCCGACCACGACGACTGTGGCGCCCAACTGGGCCAGGGCATGCGCGGTGGCCGCGCCGATTCCCGAGGTCGCCCCGGTTATCAGGCAGATCTTGTCGGTCATGTTGGCGGCGCTTTCGTGCATTGACCTTGCCCACCTTTTGCGGCCTTTTGCCTTTCCTCCGACCGATCAGTCAGACCGATCGGACCGATTGTCGGACCTATTCGGACGGCGCTTTAGCTTTCCTCTGCCCTGGGGACCAGGGGGCGCTCCCAGCTGCGCAAAAACCAGCGGTCCAGTACCAGGCGACGGGTGGCCCAGCCGCTGGTGAGTAAGGCCCTGGCTCCCGCTCGCCTGGCGCCCGCCTGCAGTCCGAGGCTCCCCCTACCTGCTGCGCCAGCGCTATAACGCGCCGCGACGGCGTTGGCATAGGGCTGCAGCCAGGCAGGCCGGTAATCCCCGCAGGCGCACAGGATGGTCTGGGCCGCCATGATGGCGGACTCGACTGCCGGCAGTATCCCCTTGCCGCTCTCCGGAGAGGCCAGGCCGGCGGCGTCTCCGATGAGGAGCGCACGGTCCCCCACCAGCCTTCGCCCGCCCCGCTTTCGGTAGGGGAGGTAGAGATGCCTCCTGATCGCCTCGGGGAGATCGCCGGGGAGATCGCCCCGGCGCTTGAGAAGCGTGAGGAATTCGGACATGCGCCGCTGCAGGTCGCGCCCTTCCAGGCTCCCCAGCCCGAGGTTCAAAAAGTTCCCCTTGCGCAGCAGCCAGCCATACCCCCCGGCGTCGGGGTTGAAGCAGAGCGCTGTGTGGCCGGCGCTCAGCCGGCAGGCTGCCAGCTGCTCCTCAGCCATCTCGAACTCCGCCACCAGGGCCGCTATCGCCGGCTCCCGGTCCGGCTTGGCACCCAGGGCGCGCGCCACGGGGCAGTTGTGCCCGCCCGCGCCGACCAGGAGCCTCGCCCGGATGCTCCCGTTCACCAGCCACCCCTCCGCGATCCGCTCCAGGCTCTGCACCGGCTCGCCCAGCGCGGTCGGGCCGGTGTTGCGCTGCAGCAGGAAATGGTCGAATTCGCTCCGCCTGATGCCGTAGCTTACCGTCCTCCCGTAATCGGTGATCTGCTCCTTGCCGTACCTGACGCTCGTCCTGAATTCCCGGATCTCCTGGAGCAGGCGACCCTGGCGGTACTCTTCCGGGTCAATGCGCAGCGCGTCCAAAACCGCGGGAGTGATCCACCCTCCGCACGGCTTGTCCCGGGGGAACCAGTCCCGGTCCAACAGCAGTACCGATATGCCCCACTTGGCCAGAATCCAGGCGCAGGTCGACCCGGCCGGCCCGGCGCCGATGATCAGCACCTCACAGCTTTGCATCGCTATGCCCCGGGTCCGTCAGGTGGCTGCGGGTCAAGGGGACCTGGTTGTTGCCCCGGCGCGAGAAGAGCACCTGGTAGAGCTCCAGGGAACCGGTGGTGAAGTTGGCAATCGAGCCGCACAGGTAGAGCCGCCAGGCCCTGACGAAGCTCGCGTCGAACATCTGGGTCACCTCCGCCTCATGCGCCTCGAAGCGCGCCAGCCAGTGCTCCAGCGTCCTGGCGTAGTGCAGGCGCAGGTTCTCCAGGTCGAGGACGCTGAAGGCGAACGGCTCGAAGATTTCCATCATCTCCCGCACCGTCGGCGTGTAGCTGCCGGGGAAGATCCGCTTCTCCAGCCACTCGCTCATCGGCTCGGCCACGTCCTGGCCGATGCTGTGGATGAGCCCCAGGCCGTTTGCCGTGAGGGTGCGGTCGATGACCTCCCCGAGCCTTCGGTAGTTGTTGGGGCCCACGTGTTCCAGCATGCCGACCGAGACGAAGACGTCGCACTCGCCTTTTATGTTGCGGTAATCGTCCTCGATGAACTCGACCCCCTTGATCCCCTCGCTCTGCGCCCTTTGCCGCGCGTAGGCTATCTGCTCGTGCGAGATGTTGTAGGCCCTGACCTGGGCCCCGTACTGCTTCGCCATGTACCGGGCCAGGGCGCCCCAGCCGCAGCCGGCCTCCACGACCCTTTCCCCCCCCTTGAGCCGCAGCTTGCGGCAGACCAGGTCCATCTTGGCGATCTGCGCCGCCTCGATGGAGAGCTCCGGCTGGGGGAAATAGGCGCAGGTGTAAAGCATCTCGTCGTCCAGCCAGAGTCGGTAGAAGTCGTTGCCGATGTCGTAGTGATGCTGGATGTTCTGGCGCGACCCGGTGAGCGAGTTGCTCCAGGCCCGGCTCCAGCGGGACATCCGCCCGGAGCGGCGCCGCACCTCGCCGGGGCGTGCCATGGCGCGGTACACCTCTTCCAGGAACGCCACCAGGTCCCCCTCGACCTCTATGTTGCCGGCGCTGTAGTCGTCGCCAAAACAAAGCAGCGGATTGGCGATCAGCCGGAGCAGCGCGGCCCTGGAGCGGATCGCCATCCGAAACGGCGCGCCCCTCCCGCCGGCCGCTTCCCTGCCGTCCCAGAGCACCGCTCCGATCGCGGGGGAGCCGACCCCCTTCAAAAAGGTGCGCAGCAGCCACCGGTCCACTTCAAGGACCCTGCCGGATGCTTTGGCATCGCCTGTGAACAAAGCAGCCGGTGGGCAAACTCCATACAGTTTCGACGTCTTCATCGCTCATACCTCAGGGGAAAATATGATGAGTCTATATTAACGATTTTGTGGGATTTTGGCGAAAAGTCAAGCGGGGAGCGGAGGAACCGGGGACAGGGTTAGGTTGAGGTTGAGGTTGAGGTTGAGGTTGAGGTTGAGGCTGAGGCTGAGGCTGAGGCTGAGGCTGAGGCTAAGGCTAAGGCTAAGGCTAAGGCTGAGGCATGGACAGACTTGAGCAGGAACAGGCCAAGATGACGACGCTTCTAAACCTCAATCTCAACCTCAACCTGTTTTTTGATAATGATGACTCCTCTAAACCTCAACCTCAACCTCTACCTGTTTTTTGATGATCGGGTTGATCAGCTCCGGATGGGTCACGGGCCCCATATGCCCGGTGTCCACCAGGTGCAAAGCGCAGTTGGGCAGGACCCGGTCCAACTCCTGAGCTACCCGCAGCGCCGGGAGCCGGCTCGAACTCCCCGCGATCAGGGTGACCGGCAGGGTGAGTTCACGGTAGTCGTCCAGGTTGAGCGGCTCGCCGGTCAGGGCCTGGAAGTCGAGAGCTAGTTTTGGCGTCCTCCGGGCGAAATCTTTTTGCACCCGGGGCGGATATTTGGCGAAGCTCCCCGCGCCGCTCCAGTAGTCGAGGAAGGTGGCGGCCGCCTCGGCGGGCCGGCCCGCCGCAAGGAGCCCGGCCAACTCGCGCATCATGGCGTGGACCGGCTCAAGCCCCGGGTCGTCGCGGCCCAGCAGGTGGAAGGCGACCGGCTCAAAGACCGCGAGGGACCGGATCCGCTGCGGAAAACGATGACAGTAACGGAGCGCGACGGCGCCGCCGTAGGAGTGCCCGACCAGGTGAAAGCGCTCGCCGGGAAGCAGGATGGCGTCCAGCAGCGACTGCACCAGTTCTACCTCGTCCAAAAGGGAGAAGCCCACGCGCTTTTCGGGCATGGGGGTTTCGCCGTAGCCGTAAAGATCGACGGCAATCACCCGGTGCTCGCCTTCCAGCAGGTCGCTCAAGGCCCTCCACTGGTTCTTGGAACTCAGGGTGCAGTGCAGCAGAACTACGGCACTGCCTTTTCCGGTGCTGTAATAGGCGGGTAGGGGTGTTCTGGTCATTTAAATTACCTTTTTTGCCTGGCGACTCTCAAAAGCGGGCTCTTGCCGGCTCCAGGTAAGGCACTGGGCAGGTTCGGACAGGTAACCCTTCGGTCTCGGCTTCTTCCGGGAACCATGGAGCTGAGCTACCTCAAATCCGCGCAGCCCGCTCAAAGCCACTGAAACAGTGTCACTCGTTGATATAAACCTTCTAATTTGAGATAAAATAGGGCGCTCAAGGTTGACGACACGCTTTTTGCCTATATGCTGGAAGTCGTCGGGGAGCTTGTAGCTCTGAAAACGGGAGAGGATCACTCCTGTTACCGACTCTTTGCCAGTCCGCGTCCTTTTTTTTCTGTGTTGATCTCCCGCAAGGCGTAGCAGCCTCATCCCAGGGAGGCGCACTCGGGCAGCCCATGCCGCTCCCTCGCGCTGCAGCAGCAGCTTTGGCGCCGCCAGCTTGTTCCCTCGCGCTTGAGGGACGTCGGGCGCGAGCCCAATCGCAGCAAGATACCGTAGAGCCGCCCAAGGGTCAAGTGCCGAGAGTTCGGATCCGGGGCTTTGCAGCGGGCGGCATCCTTCTCGGGCTGCTCGTGCTGCAGTTATTTTCGTTATCACCATAGCCCATATCTGGGGTATAGTGTCTGGTGGCGTTTGTACGGCAATGAAAGCCAGCCATCGAGCGGATCTACGGCAGACCGAGAGGAGTCCTACGGCTTCTGCGACGGTGAATCGGGAGGGTCCTTCCGGGTCATCGGGGCGTCAGGGCAAGAAGAAAGGGGAAAATCTGTGGCAAAGAAACCAGTGGTAAACAAGGATGAATGTATCAGTTGCGGCATCTGTAAAAGTAACTGCCCGCAGGTGTTTCGTTTCGACGCCCACGGCAAGGCCGAATGTTACGACCCGAACGGGGCACCGGCAGAGGTGATACAGAGCCAGGCCATCGACCTCTGCCCCGTGTCGTGCATTAGCTGGGAGGAGTGAGCCCGGCGCAAGGCTCTGGAGCCCTCCGGCCGGACCGCCCAAACATCGGCGGCCCGGCCGGTATTCGTTAGGGAAACCGGGGCGCGTGCCAGGCTCCTGCAGGCATGAACGACTCCCGAAAAGGGGCGGACCTCGCGTACGCCCCTTTTCGGGTGGAACGATGGACAGTGGTGTGATGGGAGCATTGACTAAAACCCGGGAGAGGTGTTTTTTATGAAGGGAACCAACCTGAACAGTTTTGGCAGCGAGCAGAGTCTCTTTGTAGCAGGAAAGACCTACCACTACTACTCCTTGAATGTCTTCGCCAAGGCATCCGGGAAGGACATCTCGAGGCTGCCGTTTTCGCTCAAGATCCTGCTGGAGAACCTGCTGCGCCGCGAGGACGGCGTCACCGTGAAGCGGGAGGATATAGAGGCGCTGGCCGACTGGGACCCGATGGCCACGCCCGACCGGGAAATCCAGTTCATGCCGGCGCGGGTGCTTTTGCAGGACTTCACCGGCGTCCCCGCCATAGCCGACCTCGCCGCCATGCGCTCCGCGCTGCAGCGCCTCGGGGGGGACCCCGCCCGGATCAACCCGCTGCAGCCGGCGGACCTGGTCATCGACCATTCCGTACAGGTGGACCGCTTTGGCACGACCCTCGCGCTGGCGGAGAATGCGGAGCTCGACTACCAGCGTAACCACGAGCGCTACCAGTTCCTGCGCTGGGGACAGGGCGCCTTCAGGAATTTCAGCGTGGTGCCGCCGGCCACCGGCATCTGTCACCAGGTGAACCTCGAATATCTCTCCCGCGTCGCCATGATCGCGGAGTCCGGGGGCGAGCTCTGGATCTACCCGGACACCCTGATCGGGACCGACTCCCACACCACGATGATCAACGGTCTCGGAGTGGTCGGCTGGGGGGTGGGCGGCATAGAGGCCGAGGCGGCGCTCCTGGGGCAGCCCTGCTCCATGCTGATCCCGCAGGTCGTGGGTTTCCGGCTCTCAGGCCGGCTCAACCAGGGGGTGAGTGCCACGGACCTGGTCCTTACCGTCACCCAGATGCTCAGAAAGCGCGGGGTGGTGGGGAGCTTCGTGGAGTTCTTCGGCCCCGGCGTGGCGCAGCTCTCCGTGGCGGACCGCGCCACCATCGGCAACATGGCGCCCGAGTACGGCGCCACCATCGGGGTCTTCCCGGTCGACAGCCAGACCACCGAGTACCTCCGGCTCACCGGCCGTGAGGGTCTGGTGGCGGCGGTCGAGTCGTATTACCGGGACCAGGGGCTCTGGCACGATGCGGACCAGCCGGAGGCGAGCTATTCCTTCCAGATGGAGCTCGACCTCGGGAACGTCGAGCCGAGCCTCGCGGGGCCGGCGCGCCCCCAGGACCGGATACCGCTTTCCGAGGTGAGTGCCTCCTTCGAGAAGGCGCTGGCACGCCTGGCGGGCGTGGGCGCCCCGCAGCCGGCCGCGGCCGCGCTGATCGCGCCGGAACTGGCACCCGCCAAAGCCGCTCCGGGACGGGTGCCGGTGCACCAGCCCGACGGGGCGAGCTACCATCTTTGCCACGGCTCCGTCGTCATCGCGGCGATCACCAGCTGCACCAACACCTCGAACCCCTCGGTCCTCTTCGCGGCGGCGCTCCTGGCGCGTAACGCGGTGCAGCGCGGCCTGCAGGTGAAGCCCTGGGTGAAGACGAGCCTGGCCCCCGGCTCCAAGGTCGTGACCGACTACCTGGTCGCCTCGGGGCTCATGCCGTACCTGGAGGCGCTGCGCTTCCACCTGGTCGGCTACGGCTGCACCACCTGCATCGGCAACTCCGGACCGCTCCCCGAGCATATCGCCCAGGCGGTGGGCGCGGGGGACCTCTGCGTCGCCTCCGTGCTCTCCGGAAACCGCAACTTCGAGGGGAGGATCAACAGCCTCGTCAAGGCCAACTACCTCGCCTCGCCGCCCCTGGTGGTCGCCTACGCCCTGGCGGGGAACATCGGCATGGACCTGACCCGCGACCCGCTCGGGCTCGATACCGGCGGCCTGCCGGTCTACCTGCGGGATATCCTCCCGAGCGACCAGGAGGTGGCCGAGCTGGTCGAGCGCTACGTGACCCCCGCCCAGTTCAAGAAAAACTACGCCGAGGTCTTCGCGGGCGACCCGCTCTGGAGCGCCCTGGAGACCCCGACCGGCGAGCTCTACCAGTGGCAGGAGGACTCCAGCTACCTGAAGGAGCCCCCCTTCCTGGCCGAGGTCACCGCGGTGCCAGAGCCCCTGACCGACGTCCGCGGCGCCCGCGCGCTCGCCCTGCTGGGGGATTCGGTCACCACCGACCACATCTCGCCGGCCGGCTCCATCGGCAAGGGGAGCCCCGCCGGAAAGTACCTGATTTCGCTGGGCGTTCCTCCTGCTGAGTTCAACTCCTACGGGGCCAGGCGCGGCAACCACGAGGTCATGATGCGCGGCACCTTCGCCAACATCCGTATCAGGAACAAGCTGGTGCCGGGGGTCGAGGGGGGCGTCACGGTGCACTTCCCGGCTGCGGGCGGGGCTGGGGAGCAGCTCCCCATCTACGACGCGGCGATGCGCTACCGCGACGAAGGGGTGCCGCTCATCGTCCTCGCCGGCAAGGAATACGGCACCGGTTCCTCCCGGGACTGGGCCGCCAAGGGGACCCGGCTCCTGGGGGTGAGGGCGGTGCTGGCGGAGAGCTTCGAGCGGATCCACCGCTCCAACCTGGTCGGCATGGGGATCCTGCCGCTGCAGTTCCTTCCCGGCGAGGGGAGCGAATCGCTCGGCCTAACCGGGACCGAGAGTTTCGACATCGGCGGGTTCGCGCAGCTCGAGGTCGGCGGGACGCTCCAGGTGCAGGCGCGCGGGACGGATGGCGCCAGCCGGAGCTTCAGCGCCCGGATCCGGATCGACACCCCGAACGAGCTGGAATACTTTCAAAACGGCGGGATCCTCCCCTACATGCTGCGCCAGGCACTGAAGGGGTAAGTTGGTCAGCCGGTGGTCCCCTCGCGAGAGTTGCTGGCGTGAACTCGCGTCAGGGGCCGACGCGCCTTCGGGTTGCTCCGAGGGACAGAGGCTCATTTGCATACTGGTTTGGTTAAACGACGGGGGAATTTCAGGGCGCGCTCAGCGATCTATTGTTCCCCCGTTTTTTCGTTGTCTGGGGACGCGGCGTCCCCCCTGCGTGCCTCCTAGCGGCCCCGGAGTTCGAGAACCACATGAAAAGAACCGACACAATCAAGGCCTGCGCGATCGTCGCCTGCGTAATCGGCATCAGCCTGCTGCACTACACCACGCCGCTGCGGCTTGCCATGCTGCACGACATCTTCCAGCGCCTCTACTACCTGCCGATCATCCTGGCCGCCTTCTGGTTCGGGTTTCGGGGCGGGGTCGGCTGCGCCATCCTGGTGACTCTCTGCTACGCTCCCCATATCCTCTTCCAGTGGGGCGGCCACCTCGCCATGGAGATGGAGAAATACCTGGAGGTGCTGCTCTACAACGTGGTGGGCGGCATCACCGGGTTCCTGTCGCAACAGGAGGCGGCGCGCCGAGCCCAGCTCGAGGAGACCGCCAAGGGGCTGGAGGAATCCTACCTGCAACTGCAGAGCCAGTCGGAACTGATCATCAGGATCGAGGAGCAGCTGCGGCGCGCCGAGCGCCTGTCCGCCCTGGGGGAGCTCTCGGCGATCCTGGCCCACGAGATCCGCAACCCGCTCGCCTCCATCCGCGGCACCGCCGAAATCCTGATGGAGGAGCAGACTTCCGCCGCGAGCCGGGGGGAATTCCTCGACATCCTGGTGAAGGAGTCGGATCGCCTGAACCGCGTCGTGGAGGATTTCCTCAAGATGGCGCGCCCCGAGCCGACCGACAGGAAACCCTGCGACCTCAATGAGGAGCTGCGCAACATGGTCACCCTGCTCTCCACCCAGGCGAGGCTCAGCAAGGTCTCCCTGCAGTTCCAGCCCGCAGCGCTGCCGTCCTTCTCAGGCGACGGCGAGAAGTTGCGTCAGGCCTTCATGAACATCATTCTGAACGCCATCCAGGCCTCGCCCGCCGGCGGTCTGGTTGTCGTTGCCACCAGCGAGGACCGGGAAGGCGGCCGCATAGAAATCCGCTTTTCGGATAACGGCCCGGGCATCTCCGCGGAGGCGAGCCGGGAAATCTTCGAGCCGTTCTTCACGACCAAGGGCTCCGGCACCGGGCTCGGGCTCCCCATCACCAAAAAAATCATCGAGGGTCATGGGGGCACCATCGTCGTGGAGAGCGAGCCGGGCCACGGCGCCACCTTCCTGGTGAGCCTTCCCGTCTCCCAGGAAGTGGCGGGGGGGTAGAGGGGGGGCATATTCCGGGGTGTGGAATATCCCACAGACACTGATGGATATTCCGCTTTCTTTTGCCCGGCGGTGGTTGCAACATCCAGTGAATACGATATGATAGGCGCTTGGCATGACGATTGCTGTCCACACCCGTAATTAATCGAACGCTTCTGGAGTTGCCATGTTCGCCAGATTCACCGCAGCCCTGCTCTTCACCCTTTCGTTATTCGCAGTCCTGCCCGCGCGGGGGGCCGAGAACGTCCCGACAGAAAATCTCGATAATCTCATCCAGGCCGCGCTCTCCGGCAATCCGGAACTGAAGGCCTCCGCCGCGCGCTGGGACATGTTCAAGAGCCGCGTGGCGCAGGCGGGCGCCCTCGACGACCCGATGCTCACCCTGAAGATCCAGAACGCCCTGGTGACCGACCCGGTCAACTTCAACCGGGATCCCATGACCCAGAAGGTGATCGGAATCTCCCAGCAGCTCCCCTACTTCGGGAAGCGGGCGCTGCGCGAGGAGGTGGCGGCGCGCCAGGCGGACGCCCAGCGTTTCGCCCACGAGGAGCGCAGCCTGGAGCTGGTCAGGATGGTGAAGGAGGCGTACTACATGATCTCCTCCACGGACCACGAGCTCCACATCCTGCACACCAACGTCGACGTCATCGACAGCTTCATCACCCTGGCCCAGACCAAGTACTCGATAGGGCAGGGGACGCAGCAGGATATCTTCAAGGCCCAGATCGAGCGCTCCAAGCTGCTCGACATGCAGATCTCCTTGGAGCAGAAGAGGAAGAGCCTGGCCATCGCCCTGAACGCCATCCTTTACCGTCCTGCGAACACCCCGGTGGGCCACGTCCCCGATTTCGGGATCGGCGAGCCGCTGCCGTCCGCGGAAGCGCTCCTGGCGGTAGCCGAGGCCAACCGTCCGGCCCTGAAGGGGCTCCGGGCTCAGCTCTTGAAGGGGGCGAGTTCCTATGCGCTGGCCCAGAAGGAATCCTACCCGGACTTCAACGTCGCCTTCGAGTACATGCAGCGTCAGTCCGCTCCGGGGAGCGACGGCGCCGACATGTATTCACTCGGCGTCACCTTCAACCTCCCGGTGCGCAAGGAGCGCCGCCAGGCCATGCGTGCCGAGTCCACCTCGGAGATGACCATGGCTGCCGAGGAGCTGAACGCCACCACCAACTCCATCGCCTCCGGGATAGCCGACCTGCTGGCCCAGCTGGAGCGGCGCAGCAAGCTCGCGGAGCTCTACAAAAACGGGATCATCCCGCAGGCCGCGCAGTCGCTCGAGTCCGCCACCATCGGCTACCGGGTGAACAAGGTGGATTTCCTCACCCTGCTGGACAATCGGACCACCCTGTTCAATTACGAGCACGAGTATTACGACTCGCTGGCGGATTACCAGGTGAAGAAGGCCCAGCTCGAAGCACTGATCGGCAAGTCCCTGAGTGAAATCGGGAAAACGCCGGCCGGCGAACCTAAGGCGATGGGACACGAACACGGGGCACACTGAGGTTCTGTCCCCCCTATGCAAATAGGGGGGAAGCTGAACGAAGTGAAGCAGGGGGGTATGTTGCCGTGAGGAGGACCCCCCTGTCTCGCTACGCGAGACTTCCCCCCTACTGCGCAGGGGGGACAGGTCTGCATCATCGTTCACGTAATGCCGTGACTCCTTCCCTTGACGGGAGGGAGGTCTCGAACGAAACAGTCGTTACATTTTTCGCTAAACGAGGTTCCACCCATGGGTTTAAACAAGAAAATCGCCATCCCTTTGACTGTGGTTGTGCTGGCTGTCGTCGTCGGGAGCTGGCTTTACAAGAGCGGAAAGCTGCAGAAAATGGCGGGCTGGTCCAAGGGCGACGGCACCGCCAAGCAGGAGGCCACCTCCAAGCCTCTCTACACCTGCGCCATGCACCCCTTCATCATCAAGGACACCCCGGGCTCCTGCCCGATCTGCGGCATGCAACTCATCAAGAAGATCACCCAGGTCGAGACGGCGACCGCCCAGACCCCGGAGCAGAAAAAACAGGCCGACATGCTCGGCCATGTCTCGCTCTCGCCGACCCAGCGGGTCATGGCGAACGTCGCCACGGTGACGGTCGCCAAGCAGCCGTTCTCCAAGGAGATCGCCGCCACGGGGATCGTCCAGTTCGACCAGGCCCGCCAGGCCAAGGTGACCGCCTGGGTCGCCGGGCGCATCGACAAGCTCAATGTCAACACGGTCGGGTCCTATGTTTCCAAGGGAAAACCGGTGGCGGAGGTCTATTCCCCGGACCTGGTCTCGGCGCAGCAGGAGTTCCTGCTGGCCCTGAAGAGCCGCGAGCAGTTTAAAAATTCCACCATCCAGTCCATCGCCCAGGGCGGCGAGGGGCTGGTGGGCTCGGCCCGGCAGCGCCTGAAGCTCATGGGCGTGAAGGACGCGCAGATAGCGGCCCTGGAAAAGGGTGGCGAGCCGAACATCCGGATTCCCATCTACACGCCGCTCTCCGGGGTCGTCATAGAGAAGCTCGTCCAGGAGGGGCAGTACGTGAACCTGGGCGACCCGCTCTTCGCCATCGCCGACCTTTCCAGCGTCTGGGTCGAGGTGGAGGTCTACGAAAACGAGTTCCCCTTCGTAAAGCTCGGGCAGGCGGTCTCCATCACCTCCCAGTCCTATCCGGGGAAACCCTTCAACGGGCGGGTCTCCTTCATCTACCCCTTCCTCGACCCGAAGACCCGGACCGTCAAGGTGCGCGTCCAGTTGGCGAACCCGGGGCTCAAGCTGAAGCCGGACATGTTCGTTAACGCCCTGATCAAGTCTCCGCTGGGGCCTACCCTTGCGGTGCCCGCCTCCGCGGTCATGGACACCGGCAAGCGCCAGATCGTCTGGGTGGAGGTTGAGGCCGGCATGTTCGAGCCGCGCGACGTGCAGGTTGGCGCCCGGGTGGGGGACAACGTGCAGATCATCTCGGGTCTTTCCTCCGGTGAGAAGGTCGCCGCGACCGGCGGTTACCTGATCGACTCGGAGTCTCAGCTGAAGGGGGGCGGCGGCGCCCACGAGGGGATGCCGGGGATGAAGATGGATGACAAGAAGGGCGCGGCCCCGGCGGCACCGGCGGCACCGGCCAAGAAGGGCGGCCCGCTGGATATGGGCGACATGAAGATGTAGGGAAAGCAGGGGCTGGGGGCTAGGGGCTAGGGGCTAGGGGCTGGGGGTTAGGGACTAGGGGCTAGGGACTAGGGGATGGGGGTTAGGGACTAGGGGCTAGGGACTAGGGACTAGTTAGCCCCGCGTGTAGCTGTTGCTAGCCCCCAGCCCCTAGTCCCTAGCCCCCCCAGACGCGGGCAAAAGGTAGAAGGTATGTGGCCGGGGAAGGGCTGTTGCCAGCCTCCAGCCCCTAGTCCCTAGCCCCCCAAAATGAGAAAGCATCGCGGGCAAAAGGTAGAGGGTATGTGGCCGGGGAAGGGCTGTTGCTAGCCCCCAGCCCCTAGTCCCTAGCCCCCAAGGATTTTATACATGATCGAGAAAATCATCGAATACTCCGCCAGGAACCGGGTCATCGTCCTGATGTCCTTCGCCCTGCTGATCACCTGGGGGGTGTGGGCGGTCTACCATACTCCGGTCGACGCCATCCCCGACCTGTCGGACAACCAGGTCATCGTCTTCACGGACTACCCCGGCCGCTCGCCGCAGGTGGTGGAAGACCAGGTGACCTACCCGCTGGCGGTGAACCTGCAGGGGCTGCCGATGGTGCGCGCGGTGCGCGCCTCCTCGGCCTTCGGCTTCTCCATGATCTACGTGATATTCGAGGACAAGGCGGACATCTACTGGGCCCGCACCCGCGTGCTGGAACGCCTCAACTACGCGGCAAGCCTGCTGCCGCCGGGCGTGGTGCCGACCCTGGGACCGGACGGCACGGGCGTCGGCCACGTCTTCTGGTACACCATCGAAGGGAAAGGGTACGACCTGGAGCAACTGCGGACGCTGCAGGACTGGTTCGTGCGCTACCAGCTGAACACGGTCCCCGGCGTCGCCGAGGTCGCCTCGGTCGGCGGCTTCGTCCGGGAATACCAGATCGACCTCGACCCGAACCGGCTTTTCGCCTACAACATGAAGGTCGGCGACGTCATGGACGCGGTGAAGCGCTCCAACAACGACGTGGGAGGGAGGCTCCTGGAGCAGGCGGACGCCGAGTTCCTGATCCGCGGCAAGGGGTACATCAAGTCCCAGAAGGACCTGGAGGACATCGTGGTGGGCGCGGACCTGCGCGGCACCCCGGTCTACGTGAAGAACCTGGGGACGGTGCAGATGGGCGGCGCCATCCGGCGCGGGCTGCTGGACAAGAACGGCGAGGGGGAGGCGGTCGGCGGCATCGTGGTCATGCGCTACGGCGAGAACGCCAAGGACGTCATCGACCGGGTCAAGGAGAAGATCGTCTCGCTGGAAAAAGGACTCCCCCCCGGCGTCAGCATCAAGGTCTCCTATGACCGAAGCGACCTGATCGAGCGCGCCATCGAAACCCTGAAGCACTCGCTCACCGAGGAATCGATCGTGGTGTCGCTGGTGATACTGATCTTCCTGCTCCACTTCCAAAGCGCCCTGGTCATCGTGCTCACTCTGCCGATCGCGGTGCTCTGCTCCTTCATCGCCATGAAGCTCATGGGGGTCTCCTCCAACATCATGAGCCTCGGGGGGATCGCCATCGCCATCGGCGTGCTGGTGGACGCCGGCGTCATCATGGTGGAGAACTGCTACCGGCACCTCTCCGAAATGACCCCCGAGGATCGCCAGGAGAGGCGGCTCGACGTCATCATCATGAGCGCGAAGCAGGTGGGGCGCGCCATCTTCTTCTCGCTCGCCATCATCATCCTCTCCTTCGTGCCGGTGTTCATGCTGGAAGGGCAGGAGGGGAAGCTGTTCCACCCGCTCGCCTTCACCAAGACCTTCTCCATGATGGGAAGCGCCTTCATCGCCATCACCCTGGTGCCGGTGCTCATGTTCTACCTCATGAAGGGGAAGATGCCGCCGGAGAGTTCCAACCCGGTGTCGCGCTTCTTCATCGCGATCTACTCGCCGATCATCAAATGGGTGCTCAAGTGGAAGAAGGTCACCATCCTGCTGAACCTGATCGCCCTGGGGATCGCCATTCCCATGTTCATGAGCATCGGCAGCGAGTTCATGCCCCCCTTGGACGAGGGGAGCCTGCTCTACATGCCGGTGACGCTCCCCAACGTCTCCATCAACGAGGCCAAAAGGCTCATCACGGTGCAGGACGCCATCATCAAGAGCCAGCCGGAGGTGGAGCAGGTGCTCGGCAAGGTGGGGCGCGCCGAGACCTCCACGGACCCGGCGCCGGTCTCCATGTTCGAGTCGATCATCATCCTGAAGCCCAAGGACAAGTGGCGCGCGGGGGTCACCAAGGAGGACATCGTCTCCGAACTGGACGCGAAGCTGCAGCAGATCGGGGTGCGTAACGGCTGGACCCAGCCCATCATCAACCGGATCAACATGCTTTCCACCGGGGTGCGCACCGACCTCGGCGTGAAGATCTTCGGAAGCGACCTGAACGTGCTGAAGGACCTCGCCGTGCAGGCCGAGGGGATCCTGAAAGGGGTCAAAGGCTCCGCCGACGTGGTCGCCGAGCGGGTCACCGGCGGCAACTACCTGGACATCGACATAAACCGGGAGGCCGCTGCGCGCTACGGCGTGCGGGTCGCCGACATCCAGGACGTCATCGAGACCGCGCTCGGGGGCTCCTCGCTCTCCACCTCCGTGGACGGCAGGAACCGCTTCCCGATCCGGCTGCGCTACATGAGGGAATACCGCGACAACATCCCTGCCATCGAGCGCATTCTGATCGCCGGGACCAACGGCGCCCAGGTGCCGCTCTCCCTGGTGGCGAAGCTCAAGGTCTCCACGGGTGCCCCGGAGATCAACTCCGAGGGGGGGCTCTTGCGCTCCATCGTCTTTCTGAACGTGCGCGGCCGCGACATGGGCGGCTTCGTGGAGGACGCGCGACAGGTGCTGGAGAAGCAGCTGAAGCTTCCGCCGGGCTACTACGTCGCCTGGAGCGGACAGTGGGAGAACCAGGTGCGCGCCAAGGCACGGCTGCAGCTCCTGGTGCCGGCCGGCATCCTGATCATCTTCATCCTGCTCTACTTCACCTTCCACTCGGCCCTGGAGGCGAGCATGGTGATGCTCTCGGTCCCCTTCGCGCTGGTGGGCGGGGTCTACCTGGTGAAGGCCCTGGGCTACAACATGTCGGTCGCGGTCTGGGTCGGCTTCATCGCCCTGTACGGGATCGCGGTGGAGACCGGCGTGGTCATGGTCATCTACCTGCACGAGGCGCTGGACAAGAAGCTGATAAACGGCCCCTGCACCGAGCAGGACATCTACGACGCCACCTATGAGGGGGCCGTGCTGAGGCTGCGTCCCAAGCTCATGACCGTCGCCGTGGCGCTCCTCGGCCTGGTGCCGATCATGTGGTCCACCGGGACCGGAGCGGACGTCATGAAACCGATCGCCGCACCGATGATCGGCGGCATGATCTCCTCAGCGGTGCACGTGCTGATCATGACGCCGGTGATCTTCGTCCTGATGAAGGTACGCGACCTGAAAAAAGGCAAACTGAAATACTCGGGGATGAAGCACTGACGGGGCAGGGGACGATGGGCAATTGGCAACTCAACGACGTACCTACTCAACGACTCAACCGATTTTTAAAAAGGAGACGGACATGAAAAGATTGGCAATGATTCTGGCGGCGGCAACCTTTGCATTTGCGGTACCCATGCTGGCGTCGGCCGCGATGGATCACAGCGGCATGGACATGGGAATGGAACACGGCGCTCACGCGGCCGGCGTCGCCCACGAAGAGGTGACTGAGGGGATCAAGGTCAGCTTCAAGATCCAGGGTGCCAAGGAAGCCATGAAGGCGATGAAGATGGAAATGCCCATGGAAAAGGGCGAGACCTACTACATCGCGGTGACCTTCAAGGACGCCAAGAGCGGCAAGGCGCTCACCGAAGGAGAGGCGAAAGTGAAGGTCATGGCACCCGATAAAACCGAGCAGACCAAGGAGCTGATGGCGATGCACGGCGAGTTCGGCGCCTTCTTCGACCTGTCCAAGAAAGGGAAATACGGCGTCATGTCGAAGTTCCTGCTGAAGGACGGCAAGCCGCACACCGCCAAGTTCTGGTACACGGTCAAGTAGATCGCCACTTTTACTGCCTCCCCTTTGCCCTCGGTGGGAGGGCCGGGGGGAGGCGGTAAAACGACAACATACGACGACCTCACGCCGAGATGACCTCTTTATCAGATCATACGACGACCAAACGTAAAGATGCCCTCTTTTGCCAGATTATACGACGACCAAACGTAAAGATGCCCTCTTTTGTCAGATTATACGACGACAAAACCTAAAGATGCCCTCTTTTGTCAGATTATACGACGACCAAACCTAAAGATGTCCTCTTTTGCCAGATTATACGACGACCAAATCTAAAGATGTCCTCTTTTGCCAGATAATACGACGACCAAACCTAAAGATACCAACTTTTGCCAGATCATAAGGCGACCTCACCTAAAGATGCCCTCTTGTACCACATCATGCGACGCTCTCATGCATGGATGCACTCCCACGCCCCTCCTCCAGTCTTCGCTGGCTCCTCCTGGCAGTGTACATAGTGGAAAATTCCACGCAGCGCTGGAGGATATTCTTCACTTGCGGTGCCACGTTTTCTGCTGGCCTATATCGGCCGGAAAGTAATATCATGCGCTTAGCCGCCATTTGAGTCCCTGGCATGCTCCTTGTAGACTGTCATGAGGACCGGTGCTGAGTAGCGCTGGGCAACCCGAGGTGTGGTCATGAAAAACAAAGCGTTCAATATCTGCCTGGTGCTGGCCGTTGTGGTCATCTTGGGCGTGTGCGCCTTTTACGTCCGGGTCGGCGCTACCGCGGACGCCGTGGTTGTTTTGAAGACCTCGGGGATGACCTGCGGCGCCTGCGCCGCCAAGGTCACCAAGGCCCTGCAGAACGAGCGCGGAGTGGCCGCCACCGAGGTGGACCTGGAGGGGGGCTTGGTGGTCGCAGGGTATGACTCCAAGCTGGTGGCGCCCGAGCGGCTGGCCCAGAGGGTCGCGGCGACCGGTTTCGCGAGCCGGGTGCAGACGGTGCTTACGCCGGAGCAGTTCAAGAAGATGGCAGGCAGGGATATCGGCAAAGAGTCGGCCGGTTCAGGCTGCTGCGGCAGCAAGGATTGCGGCGGCAAATAACAGGGTAAGAGGAGCTTGGAAATGGGAAAAGACCGTAAAAATGGCGTGAAGTATGGGGTGATCATCTGTCTGGCGCTACTTGCCGGAGTGACTGCGGCACTCGCCTTCAACATCCCCGGCTTGGGGAAGTACGAGAAGGTGAGTCCGGTGAACGGGGTCGTTTCCATCCCGGTGGCCAAGGTAAGCGACGGGTCGGCCCATTACTTCCAGCTGGCGGACGGCGCTAAGGATCTCAACTTTTTCATCGTGAAGGGGCATGACGGCGTGATCCACACTGCCTTTGACGCCTGCGACGTCTGCTTCAAGGAGAAAAAGGGGTACGTGCAGGCGGGCGACCAGATGCAGTGCAAGAACTGCAACCAGAAGTTCGCCATCTCGCGGATCGGCGCGGCCTCGGGTGGCGGTTGCAACCCCTCGCATCTGCCGGCGAAGGTCGATGGTAAAAGCGTCAGCATCAGCGTGGCCGACCTCAAGAGCGGCGCCCGGTTCTTCTAAGCTGGGAGCCGGTTGGCGCGGCACTGGCCGATCGGCCGCCTGATCGGACGGATCGGACCGATGACCCATGAGGCAACAACCCCGAAAAGGCCACCCATGAAACTGCACAACATCTCCTTCAACAACCTGCGGCGCCGCAAGGCCAAGATGGCCTTTCTGACGGTCGGGCTCACCGTGGGTATCGCCACCATCGTGACGCTGGTCACGCTGACCAAGTCCATGTCCGGCGACATAGAGCGCAAGATGGACGAGTTCGGGGCCAACATCCTGATCACCCCGCAGCAAAACGGCCTCGCCATGAACTACGGCGGCATCAGCCTGGGTGGGGTCACCTTCGACCAGAAGGAGATTCTGGAGTCGGACCTCTCGCGCATCTCCAGCATCAAGAACAACAAGAACATCTCGGCCGTCGCCCCCAAGGTGCTGGGCGGGGTGACGGTGGCGGGCCACCAGGTCCTGCTGATCGGGGTGCAGTTCGACAAGGAGCTTAAGCTCAAACAGTGGTGGAAGCTTTTCGGCGAAGCCCCCAAGGCGGCCAACGAACTGCTGCTGGGAAGCGAGGCGGCCCGGGTGCTGAACGTCATGACCGGCGACCCCCTGGAGATCAAGGGGGAGCGCTTCAAGGTCACCGGGGTCCTGGAGCAGACCGGCTCCCAGGACGACTCCCTGGTCTTCGCCCAGCTGAAAGTGGCCCAGAGAATCCTCCACAAGGAGGGGCGCATCAACCTGGTGGAGGTGGCCGCGCTTTGCTCCGGCTGCCCGATCGGCGACATGGTGCTGCAGATCGCCGAAAAGCTCCCCGACGCCAAGGTGAGCGCCATCCAGCAGGTCGTGGAGGGGAGGCTGAAGGCGCTGGACCAGTTCCGCCGCTTCTCCTACGCCATGGCCGGCGTCGTGGTCTTCATCGGCTCGCTGATCGTCTTCGTCACCATGATGGGGAGCGTCAACGAGCGGACCACGGAGATCGGGGTGTTCCGGGCCATCGGCTTCAGAAGGAGCCACATCATGCGCATCATCCTTTTGGAGGCGGCCGTGGTGGGCCTTTTGGCCGGGCTGCTCGGCTACGGCGCCGGGATGGGGGGCGCCCGGCTCGCGCTGCCGTTCATGGCCGAGGGGAAGCAGGTGGCCCTGGTCTGGGACGGCCTGGTCGCCTTCGGCTCGTTCGGGCTCTCGCTCGGGCTCGCCCTGGCAGCGAGCCTCTACCCGGCCCTGCACGCCAGCAAGATGGACCCCACCGAGGCGCTCCGGGCGCTCTAGCACCAAGCAATGCGGGAGATCGGCCGGATCGGTCTGATCGGTCTGATTAACGAAAGGGAAAAACTATGTCGCTAATTGAAGTGCGGGATCTCGCCAAGAACTACCAGTGCGGCGACGAAACGGTCGAGGCGCTGCGCGGGGTCGATATCAGCATCGAGGCGGGCGAGTTCATCACCATCATGGGACAGTCGGGGTCGGGCAAGAGCACGCTCCTTTCGGTACTGGGCGGCCTGAACCACCCCACGCGGGGTTTGGTGCAGATGGCGGGGATCGACCTCTATGCCCTGGCGGGGGAAAAACTCGCGGACTTCCGCAGCGCTAAGCTCGGTTTCGTGTTCCAGTCCTTCAACCTGATCCCCTACCTGACCGCCCTGGAAAACGTCATGCTGCCGCTCGCCATCTCCCCCATGAAGGGGAAAGACCAGCGCGCCGCCGCGGGGGACGCCCTTTCCCGGGTAGGCCTCGCCGGCAAGGCGGACCGGCTCCCCAACGCGCTCTCCGGCGGCGAACAGGAACGGGTCGCCATCGCACGCGCCATCGTGAACCGCCCGGACATCCTCTTCGCCGACGAGCCGACCGGCAACCTCGACTCCAAGACCAGCCTGGAAATGATGAACCTGTTCCGCGCCCTGAACGACGCCGGCCAGACCGTCGTCATGGTGACCCACAACCCGGAAAACTGCGACTACTCGGATCGCACCATCCATCTCAAGGACGGCCTGGTGGTCGGCACGGAGTGACGCCGGGCCGAGGGATTTCTTGACACCCGTCTCCCCTGAGGTGTATTAATTAAATCAGTACGCGCACGGGGGGTGGCAGGGGCGATGAAAAAGGACAAGGACGAGCGCAAGATGTCGCACCTCAAACTGGTGGTAAACAATACCGAAATCAGGAGCGCACGCCCTGCGGGCGGCGAGCAGGAATTCATCCCGCTGGAGGAGCTGATCGCCAACCGGGACGACTTCCGGCCTGCCTTCTACCGCGGCATGGGGAGGCTGCAGACCAAGGGGTACCAGGGTCTGGAGCGCTTCCTGCAGGGGAGGGGTGCCCCCTACGGCATAGATCCGGTGCACGGCAAGGTCATGGTGCTCCCCGCCGGCGACCTTTCCCCCGAGGCCCTGGAGTTCGGCTCACCCCAGGACGAGGTGCTGCTTTGCATCGCCGAGGACGCGGGCGGCTCCGGCCTCTGCTTCTCGCTGGAGATGATCCTCCCCTATTTCAGCGAGGACGACGCCGTCATGGAGGAGGCCCTGCTCTTCGCGCCGGTGCTGCAGTACGGCGCGCTCTTCCTGGAGGAGAACCCTCACGACGGCCTGCTGGACCTGATCTACCGGCTCGCCGTGCCGCTTTTCCCGCCCGTGCTGACCTCGCGGCTCGCCGAAAGGATGTTCGCCATCTTCGGTTTCGAGCTGAAGGAGACCTTCCTGGCACTTTCCGATTATCCCGAGGCATAGCCCCCGGGGCAGGGTTCCCTGCCCGGAATGGGTGCCGCCGGGGCGCGCCGCGGTGCATTTCCAATTTTTTCGGTCTCAACAAAAAGTAATTGAGGCGTGTTTAGCTGGTTCCCCGATGCCGGGACGCTCCACTAGCTCGCCTGATCAGTCACTCCCGTCCATAGTTCCAGGCCTGCGCTCTGCAGGAACACTTCCGCACCCGGACTGTATCCCGTGGCACCACCCATTGACAGAGCGAAAACGCCGAGTCTGTCATTAGAGATTGGTTCCCGCACATAAAGTCCTCGTAACCTGTTGACACTGTTCCGCTGCTGTGGCCCGGCACACGGTCTGAGGCTGCTCATTTCATATTGAAAAGTTTTCCCGAATCTGCTAAACGTTATGAGCATTTGGCTTGTCTTCTCATTGTTGACGGCAAACTCGTGCTTCAGGGGAGCGTGCGCCACCCTGGTCCGTCGCTGCAGCCGCGTCGGGTCAGTGCAATGGCGGAATCGCGGCCCCATTTTTCCACATAAGCCTGGCGCGGCGGAAAAACCAACGGCCGTGGGCCGCGCCAGGCGCCCGAATTTTGCAGCTCTAACCGGATCGGCGCGACCCTTTTTCGCACCGCCGGCCATCCTGCAGAGCCGACTCCGCGGCAGTCTAAATACCCAGCATCCCATTGTTATCCGGATAGGACGTCATCCATGAAAATGCGGTCTCTTGTGTCATCAGCGCTTGCAGGGTTGACCCTTCTTTGCTGCAGCCCGGTCCTGGGGGCTACGTGCGTCACCACGGCGTGCCACTCCGGCATTGCGGCAACCACGTACCCGCATGCCCCGGTGAAGGAGGGCGATTGCTCTTCCTGCCACACCCCGCTCTCCAAGGAGCACCCGGTCAAGGGGGTGAAGGGATTCGCCCTGGCGGAAAAGGGGGGGGCGCTTTGCACCAAATGCCACGATGGGATGGGGGCCAAGCCCTTCCAGCACCAGCCGGTCAAGGATGGCGACTGCGTCTCCTGCCATAAGCCGCACGGCAGCAACGAGCGCTTCCTGCTGGAAGCCGGGGAGGATCGGACCCCGCTCTGCCTCGGCTGCCATGACGGCGAGCCGTTCAAGCAGAAATACATGCACGGACCCGCGGCGGTCGGCTCCTGCAACGCCTGCCACGACCCGCACGAGTCCAACGACAAGCTTCTGCTCAAGGGGCCCATCAAGAACCTCTGCCTCGGGTGCCACGCGGACTTCGCCGCCACCCTGCAGGCGGCCGCCTTCGTACACCCGCCGGTGAAGAACGAGCCCTGCACCGTCTGCCACAACCCGCACGGCTCGTCCGCCCTCATGTTCCTCAGGAAGAAGATGCCGGACCTCTGCGTCGAGTGCCACAAGGACATCGGCAAGAAGCTGACCGGGGTGAAGTTCCCGCACAAGCCGCTGACCCAGGAGGGGGGGTGCACCAACTGCCACTCCGGGCACTACTCCAAGGCCAAGGCGCTGCTCTCCGCCGACGAGATGACCATTTGCCTCAACTGCCACGGCAAGGACAACCTCGGCACTTTGAAAAACATCAAGACGCAGATCGAGGGGAAGAAGTACCTGCACGGCCCGATCCAGAAGGGGAGCTGCAAGGCGTGTCACGACCCGCACGGCTCCGACTTTTTCCGGATGCTGCCGGGCAACTATCCCGCCCAATTGTACGGGCCTTACGTGGAAGGGATGTACAACGCCTGCCTCACCTGTCACGACAAGAACATGCTGCGTTTCGAGGAAACCTCGCTCTACACCAAGTTCCGAAACGGCAAGCGCAACCTACACTACGTGCACGTCGTGAACCGCAAGAGCCGCAGCTGCCGGATCTGCCACGAACCGCACGCCAGCGACGAGGTGCGTCTGCTGCGCAAGGAAGGCGCCCCGTTCGGGGAATGGAAGATTCCGCTCAATTTCAAGGTGAGCGATAACGGGGGAGGATGCGCCCCCGGGTGTCACAAGGCCTTCAAGTATGACCGGGTTACCCCTCAGGTCTACCGGTAGGGTCGGACAGGAGACCGTTTCTCGCATCGCGGGCAGTACTTAGCAAGATGGCCGCAGTTTGTACCAGTGAACCTAGATGGAGCTTTCGCCAGGTAACCGCAGTTTGTACCAGTGAACCAGAAGGAGCTTTCACACATGGAAAAACGAGACATCCCGATGACAACAAAGCTACTGAAGACGCTGACCCTCATCCTTTGCTGCGCCCTGTTCGGTTCCGGCTGCGCCGCAAAAGCCGTAAAAACAGGGCCGGTATTCTGGCCGACACCCCCCGACGAGCCGCGCATCCAGTATCTGACCGGCATCAACACCTCAAAGGACCTGGGCGACAAGAAGTCTCAGGACAGCTTTTCCCTGATCTTAACCGGCAGCGACGCTTCCACCCGTATCAGAAAACTGGGCAAATCCTACGGGATCGCCGCCAAAAACAAGAAACTCTACCTCGCCGAAATCGGCAACGCAGAGGTGGTCGTCATCGACCCGGTGAAGGGGGTCTTCGAATCCCCCAAGGGGATGCAGGATGCCCGCGGCAAACTGAAGGCCCCCGTCAACGTGGACGTCGACAAGGAAGGCAACATCTACGTGGTGGACACCGGGCGCAACGAGGTCGTGGTCTTCGGTCCCGACGGCCGTTTCCTGAAGACCATCGGGCAGGAGTTTCCCCCTCCCACCAAGATCGTCGCCGTTGCCGTCAGCGACGACACCCTGTACCTGCTCGATTCCGGTACCGGCGTGATCAGGGTGCTGGACATCAAGACGGGTGAGCAAGTTGGGAGCCTCGGCAAGATCGACAAACAGGGACAGAGCCTGGTGCTTCCCACCAACCTGACCGTTGACGACAAGGGCTATCTTTACGCCACCAACACCGGCAACAACAAGGTCATGAAGTACGACCGGGACGGCAACTTCCTGGGGAGCCTGGGAGGGCTCGGGGACCGGGTCGGCAATTTCTCCCGCCCCAAAGGGCTCGCCGTCGACAAAGACGGGCAGATCTACGTGGTAGACGCGGCCTTCAGCATGGTCCAGATGTTCGACAGCAGCATGCGGCTGCTCACCTTTTTCGGGCAGCCCGGTCTGGAGGCAGGCTCGCTCAACCTCCCCGCGGGGATTGCGGTAAGCAACGAAAACCTGGACATCTACCAGCAGTTCGCCGCGCCGGGATTCAAGGTGGAGACCCTGATCTACGTGGTAAACCAATTGGGGCAGGAGTTCAATACCCCGAGAATTTCCGTCTACGGGCTGGGACGGATGGAGGGGTGGAAACCCGATCCCGCCGAGGCGGCGAGGCGTAAAAAGGCGGCGGAGAAGGCAGCTGCCAAATCGACGGCAGCTCCCAAGTAAGCTTTCGCCTTCACCATAAGGAACCGGTTGCAGATGCTCAAAAGATGCGCAGTTTTTTGCATGCTTGCTGTGGTAATTGTCCTGTCGGCAGGGTGTGACCCCCTGACCGTGCACAAGGTTACTACAACCATATTCGATGGAGTGCCAAGCATGCCCCCTGCGGACCAGTACTGCAAGGAGTACCATGAGCAGGCTGTCGCGGAGGAGCGCATGGCGGCCCAGAAGACCAAGCAGGTCGCGCAGCAGGTCGGCGAATCGGTGCATCCGCCCTACGGCCAGAAAAAATGCAACAACTGCCACAACAAGGACACCGACTCCGGTTTCGTGGTGCCTCTCAAGGACCTGTGCGCCGTTTGCCACAAGGACTTCATGAAAGGAAAGTACCACCACGGGCCGGCGGCGGTCGGCGCCTGCCTGGAATGCCACTTGCCCCACAACTCTCCCAACCCCAAGCTGCTCAAGCTGCCGGCCGGGGAGATTTGCGACCGCTGCCATCGGGAGCCGCGCATGGCAGGCGCGCTCCACGCCAAGGTGAAGGAAAAGGGGATGGTCTGCGTGAACTGCCACAACCCCCACGGCGGCAGTTCGCCGTATTTCCTTGATTAGCCGCCCTATGGCCTACAGGACGATTATCATATGCCTGCTCTGCCTCGCCCTCTCGGCACAAACCGGGTGGGCCGATAAGTACGAACTGGAGGAAAAAAGGGGTCTTCTCCTGATTCAGGACTTCTCACACTGGGCGTCCCTGGACTATGACTTCACGCATTCACAATCAATCGGCAACAAAACCACCACTCATGATTTCCACGAAGCCTACAACATCAGCACCACCTGCGCCCTGATAGAGCCCCTGCTGCTCCAGTTCAATCTTGCCGGCAGCCTGGGGCTCGAACAGACCCTGGGAAGCATCAACACCCAGTCGACCGACGTGAAAAAACTCAACTACCAGTATTCCCTCACCGGCACAGCGCTGACCGGGAGCTGGCACCCGGTATCGTTCAACAGTTCCTACACGACCAGTACGGTATCGAGTCCCTTCACGCCGACCTATACCGCGACCACCGTCTCCAACGGCGGGCAGTTCTCCTTCCAGGGGAAACCGGTGCAAATGATCTTCGGCTACCAGAACACGGTGCTGGATGCTTCCGGAACCAGCGTGTCCGGCAGCAGCAAAACCGAAACGCTCAGCTTTGCCGGAACCCACGCGTACCGCGGCTTCCTGGCGACCTCCGTCAATGCTTCCTACTCCCTGCTGAGCGGGTCCGGGGAAACTACCGCTTTGTACCAGGCGGGCTTGATCAACACCGCCACCTTCGACGAGGTCCGCATCAAGATGCTCACCTCGTCGCTGCAGTGGCAAAGCCAGTCGGCAAGCGGCGTGCCGCAGTCGAGCGTCGACCTGGCGGAGAGATATCACGCCGCCTTGGGCAAAGCCCTGTCTTCCGATACCGAACTGCAGTTCCACGATCTGGAGACCACCGATTTTTCCGGGGACAAGCAAACCAGCACCACCACCTCAATCAACACGTCGCTGCAGCACCAGCTCTTCGAAAGCCTCACGACCTCGCTCACCGGGGGTGCCAGCGTTAACAATTACCTGAGCGGGAAAGAGGACCGTTATGCCGGAGGGGTCTCGCTGCAATACCGCAAGAAGCTCACCCCCGGCAACAGCCTGTACGCCGGCGCCGTGCAGAACTACGAGCAGATCAGCCGCAACCTCGCCTCCTCGTCCCTGGATGTCCGCGACCAGCAAAAGACGGTAGACGCCGACAGAAACCCGCTCTCCTTCGGCTCTTCGGGGGTGCTGAGCCACGTGGTTAGCGTCGTCAGCAAGAATCCGGACATAACCTACCTGGAGGGACGCGACTATACGGTGGAGCCGCAGGCCCGGACCATAACCATTGTCAGCACCGGAACCATCGCTCCCGGCATCACGCTGTACATTACCTACACCCTGACCCTGGACCCCAGTATCAGCTATTCCACCCGGACGACGGCTCTCAACTCGACGCTCACCCTGCTGGACGGTAAATACGGCATCAGCGGGCTCTTTTCCCAGAGCACCGTCACCCAGCTCTCCGGAGAAAGCCAGACGGGCCTGTACTCGACCCGCAACGCCATGGGCCGCTTTCAGGCCACCATGGATGCCTACAGCTACGGCCTGGAGGTCGGTGATTTCGCCGCGGGGCCCACCGTGTACGATTACGCGGACCTCTCAGGTCTCTACAAATTGGCCCTGTCCGATGCCCTGCTCAACTTTGTGGCCAAGGCGCGCTATACTCAGAACGGGGCCTCGGGGTCCCTGGGCGCGTATGCGCAGAAAACCTTCAGCGTCGCAGCCACCTACACCCGTCTTTTCGCCCTGGGGCGCGGGGTGATTGCGACAAACTACTCCGGGTCGCGGGGCGGTACCCAGCCCAGCGACTACTTTTACCTCAATGGGACCTTCACCGCCCAAATCAACAACCTGGCCCTGCGGCTCACCGGGCAGACGACCTACCGTATCAGGGGGAACGATACTACCATGGATAATTCCGCTCATGTGAGCCTGGTGAGGTACTTCTAGTGGGAGCGTCCCGACCGGAAACGACGCGGCGGCCCTGGAGGCTCTGGGTGCTGTTCGGGGTGTGCTCGCTGCTGTCCGCCTGCTCGGCTCCGGCCTCCCTGTACGCCACCAAACCGGCCCTCGAACTGCAATGGCCCCCGCACCCGGTGGTCGAGAGGATCGTCTGGGTCAAGTCCATCGCCGATTACCGTGACCTCGGTATCGCCACGGGCGGCTGGAAGCGGGTGCTCGAACTGCTGACGGGGACCGGCAAAGAGCAGATCGTACGGCCCCACGGCGTGCTGTTCGATGCGGGGGAACGCCTGATCGTCGCGGACCCCGGTGCCGGGGTGGTGCACTGCATGGATGTCAAGGCCGGCCGCTATCACGCCATCGGCAGGGAGCCCGGCAAGCGCTTTGTCACCCCCATCGGAGTCACCGAAGACGAGGAGGGTCTGCTCTATATCACCGACTCGGGCGCGGCCACCGTCTACGTCTACGACCTGGAACAGAAAACCTTGAAACCCTTCCTGCGCGGCTCCTTTCTGAGGCCGACCGGGATCGCCTACAGCAAGTTCGACGGGCTCATTTACATCGTCGACGCCCTGGGCAACCAGGTGGTTGCCGTAGACCGCCAGGGTCGCGAAAAAAAACGTTTCGGCGCCTTCGGGGATGCGCAGGACCAGTTCAACCGGCCCACCGACATCGCCATCGACCGCCTGGGAAGGATCTACATCACCGATCCGCTTAATTACCGCATCAAGGTACTTTCCTCCAAAGGGGAACTGCTCCGGCAGTTCGGGAGCGCCGGAGATCAGCCGGGGAGCCTGGAAAAACCCAAAGGGCTCGCGCTGGACAGCGAGGGGCACATCTACGTGGCCGACGCGCTCATGGACCTGGTGCAGATTTTCGACGACTCCGGCAACCTGCTGCTGTACTTCGGTGGCAACGGCACGGCCGACGGCAAATTCTGGATGCCGTCGGGGCTGTTCATCGATCAAAACGATTTCATATTTGTCGCAGATACTTACAACCGGCGGATCCAGGTCTTCCGCTACCAGTCGGCCACACGTGCTGAAAAGGGGGGCGGCGGGACCGGATCGGCGCCTGCGCCTTCGACGAGGTAAGAAATGTCCGTTATCAACGGGTCACTACGATGCACCAGCCGGGTCATGGTACCCCTATTTCTGGCGGGACTCCTGCTGGTGGGGAACTGCGCGTCCGTTTTCGGCAAGGGGAGCGTGCTCGGTTCGCCCCACAACCTTTCCGCGCGGGGACCCGCCACCGGTCTGCACTCCCAGCAGGAAGAGCGCGTCTGCATTTTCTGCCACGCGCCCCACGGTGCCCAGCCGGGAACCGCGCTTTGGAACCACGAACTCCCCAGCAATGCCGGGTACACCCCGTACGGTTCCACGACGCTGCAGGCTTCCGTCTCCCCGGTCCCGACCGGCTCGTCCCGGGTCTGCCTCAGCTGCCATGACGGCACCATTGCCCTGTCCAGTTTCAACGGCAGCCTGGTGACCGACCTTCCGGCGCTGGCAGGCGGCAGTGCGGCCAACCTCACCAGGAATCTGTCTGCCGACCATCCGGTATCCTTTGTCTACGACACAACCCTGGCCACCAAGAAACAAAACACGCTGGTGCCGCCCCAATCCCTTTCCCCCTCGGTCAAGCTCGACCGCAACGGGAGTCTGGAATGCACGGCCTGTCATGATCCCCACGACAATGAGTACGGCAACTTTCTGGTGCTGAGCAACATCGGCCCAGGGTCTCCCCTTTGCATCTCCTGCCACAGCTATCCGGGATGGTCGGCGGCCAGCCAGCCTCACTTCCTGGCCTCGCGCCCGATGTCCGTCGGCAACCCGGTTACGGTCACCGGTTGCATCAACTGCCACAGCCCGCACAACGCCGCCAAGCCGCAGCGCCTGCTGGATTATGTGAATGAAGAGGACAACTGCATCAAAAGCTGCCACAACAAGGTCCCCAAGGACATCGCCACCCTCTTCACCAAGGTGTACCGGCATCCGGTGGAAGCGACCAATATGGTCCATGACGAGAACGAGTCGCTCCCCGCCATTGCCTATCACGTGGAGTGCGTGGACTGCCACAACCCGCACCGCTCCAACGGCTCCGGCAGCCCGCTTGCCGCTCCGCCCAGCGTGAACGGTCCGCTGCTGGGGGTGCGCAAGGATAACCAGTGGGTCAGCGCAACCAACGAATACGACATCTGTTTCAAGTGCCACTCCGGCGGCAACGCCTGGAGGTTCGCGGGCGTCAGCAACCAAAGGATCAAGCGCGCCATCACGGAGCCGGACCTGCAGCGCTGCTTCGACAGCAACAACCCGTCCATGCATCCGGTGGTGAACCAGCGCACCACCACCAAGGGGGCCGCCTCGCTTTTCACCGGTGTCAACACCCTGATGTCGACGACGAACCGGATCTACTGCAGCGACTGCCACGGCAACGACCAGGGGACCAAGGCGGGTGGAACCGGCCCCAACGGACCGCACGCCTCCATCTACGAGCACATCCTGATCGCGCGCTACGACCTTCCGGTGACGCCCCAGGGCTATTCGGACGTCATGTACGATCTCTGCTACCGCTGCCATTCCCTGAATTACATCATGGGGGGAAGTTCGGGGTTCACCCTGGGCACCGGCGACAACGAGCACGCGCGCCACGTGCAGCAGCGGGGCATACCCTGCTTTGCCTGCCACGACCCGCATGGCGTCCCCTTCAATCCATCGGACCTGAGCGCGCCCAAAGGCACGGTGGCCAACAACGCGCACCTGATCAATTTCAGCATGGACTACGCCTCCGATGGCCCGAGCGGCAAGGTCCCCAATCCGGTGTACCAGACCTCCACCCCGGCGGCGGGCGGGTCGGGAAGCTGCATGGTTTCCTGTCACACGGCGAACGCCTGCAATACCCATTCATATCCTGTGGATAACGGCTGTGCCGCCAAGCCGGTTTCCCTATCCGTGTTTCCCAAGCGGATGCTGGGCCGTCCACCCCTGAAATGACCCCCAGGGGGCACTGCCGTTAAGTCAAGGCTCCCCCTCCCGCCAGGGGAGGGGGAGCCGAGGTCGGATGGTTAACGTAAGGGGGGGCGGTTTCACGACCGCCCCCAGCCTTCCGACCGACCCCCAGCCTTCCGACCGACCCCCAGCCTTCTGACCGACCCCCAGCCTTCTGACCGACCCCCAGCCTTCTGACCGACCCCCAGCCTTCTGACCGACCCCCAGCCTTCCGGCGGAGCCCCTGCCTTCTGGCTGATCCCTTTCGGTACGACACGCTATAGCACTTAAGCCAATGCCAGGGCACCGCCGCAAGGCGGGCGGGCAGGGCTGGGGCCGCGTCTTTCCAACCGGCGCCCAGCGCAATCCCCACCTCGGGAGGACTGCTTCCCCGCAGCCAGGCGCGCCCCGGCAGCGCAGAGCGGGCTTCCCGGCCACTTAGCGTTATCACCTAAGGTTTTCCGCGGTATGGCTGGACGGATCCGGAGCGAAGCGGCGTGCCGGTTTCCTCGCTAACTGCTAAGTTACTGTAAGTAAAAGCTTTTTTAAATTCAACAAGTCAAATTAGGTTTTGGCACCTGAATTGCTATATGGGATATGTACAGCAGGACGAAATGTTATGGAATGTAGTTGGGTGCAGGACCAAATTGAGTGCAGTACCAAACTAAACAGCAGGACAAAAAAGGAGAAAGCAAGATGAAGAAGACGACCGCCGCAGTACTTTTCGCAGTTCTGGCCATTGGTGCAACCTCCGCTTACGCCGGCAACGCACCCCAGCAGGGTGTTCTCGGCTCCAAGCATGACATCACCAGGGCACAGCCCGGCTACTACAGAGTCGACGACTTCGGCCGTGTGTGCATCTACTGCCATACCCCGCACAACGCGCAGGTTAACCCGCTGGACAACGCACCCCTGTGGAACCGTCCCGACTCAGCAGCCGGCAGCCTGACCGCCTACGTCTGGAGCGCACCGGCCAACATGTCGCTGGCTTCCGATCCGACCGTCGGACCGAGCCGTCTCTGCCTCTCCTGCCACGACGGCCTGACCGCTGCTGACGGCCACTCCACCACCGGTACCGCAACGGGCGGCAACGGCAACCACGTAGTTCAGCAGTCCTCCGGCCGCGCTTGGGCCGACCTGGGCGGCACGCACCCGATCGGCTTCAAATACGCCGATGCTTTCAACGCACGTAACACCGTTGGGCAGACCAAAGAACTCGTTGACCCGGCTGATCCGAACTTCCTCTTCATCAAGACCGTTACCGATCCGACCACGTTCGACACCGTCCTCCGTCCTGCTGGCAGCGTAAAGTACACCACCAAGAAAATCTCCGACACCCTGTACGGTGGCTACGTGACCTGCGCTTCCTGCCACGACGTTCACAACACCAACAACGCAGTCAACACCTTCACCACTAACGGCGCAACTGCACCGAACTACTTCACCTGGGCACCTGAGAAAGACTCCGCACTCTGCATCTCTTGCCACGTGAAATAATGGTTGAGGCGCCCCTTCACGGAGGGGCGCACAAAGATTGCAGTTCGGATCAACACATAACTTTCTTGGAGGAACCAATAGATGCGCAATAAAATACTCGCACTGGCAACAATCCTATGTGTATCGCTTCCGGCGATGTCACAGGCAGCCACTTGGAAACTGGGCGTCAAGGTTGCCACCACGGGCGGCCAGATGACCGTTCGCGGCGGAACCCCGCTCAATTTCGCAAGCGGAACCGTTTACTACAACTACACCACTTCTGCAGCGACCAAAATCGCGGTAGCGGTCGCACCGACCAGCAGCTGCTACGCCATCCAGAAGGTGGCAATCAACGGAACGGCTACGACAAACGCGTCTACGCTCTTTTCCTCCGCTGGCGGCGCTTCCCAGTCGGCTGTCGCATACTTCTATGCCAAGCCCCTGACCGTGTCGGCTTCGGTTGCAGCTAACGGCGGCGGTTCCGTCAGCCCGACTGCGGCAGCTACCTTCACCTGCGGCGCTCCCACGGGCTCCCTCACCTACACCTTCACCCCTGTTGCTGGTGGTAAGGTGCTCAGCATCTCCGGCATTCCGACTGGTTCGACTGTTACCGGCTCCTACAACGTGGTGAACGGTGCCGTCGCGGTTACCATTCCCGCAGCCACGCTTGCTGCCCTCACCGGCAACAACCCGATGGTCGGTACCTTCTCTGCCGTTAGCGCCAGCGCTGGCCCCACCCAGTCTGCAGTTTTCGGCCAGAAGGTAACCCTCGCGGGTTCGTCCTCTGACCTCGCTGCTACCTACAGCTGGATTCCTGATGCAACCAATCTGGCAGCAGTGGTACTGACTGGTGCGACTACCAGTGCTCCTTACTTCAATGCTCCGGCAGTCGCAGGCATCTATTACTTCAACCTGACCGTAGATGGCACCATCACTCCGGTTGCTGCGAGGATTTTCGTTGGTGCATCCGCTACTGATGTGGCGGCTAACATGTGCGCCAACTGCCACAAAACGTCCGGCCTGAGCACCGCTATCTACAGCAACTGGAGCTCCTCGATCCACAGCCGCTCCACCCACGCCGCCTGCCAGGCTTGCCATGCCGGCACCGCTGACGGCGCGCACCCGGGCACGGTCAACGCTACTAATGTTGAACCGAAGACCTTCGTAACGCAGATTGCCAACGTGAACGGCACGCTCCCCAAAGGCGCGACCTTCTGCACCTACTGCCACAATGGCGCACATCCGATCCCGCACGTCATTACTGCCGACACCCCTACGTGCACCACTTGCCACTCTGCAACCGGCACGGGTGATGCTCACCAGATCCAGCCGAGCGGAATTACCGCCGACGCTTCTTGCGCAGTGTGCCACACCGGCTCCACCGTCGGAACCCTTCAGCCGACCAACGTCGCCAAGCTGGATAACTGCATCGATTGCCACGGCATATCAGGCGGCATCAGCCACACGGGCAAAGGTTTCGTTAACGACAACAATGGCGTCCGTGAAATCGTATCTGAATTCAGTCGGTGGTCGCACCACGTAACCGGTTCCAACCTTAACAACGCACATTGCGCTGCCTGCCACCTCGAAGGCAAAGTGAGCAATGGCGCAATCGTCATCGACGGCACCAAGCATATGTCCGACAACGCCATCCACCTGCGCGACGCACAGGACGACAGCGACCATGTCTGGAATCCGGAAGCTCCGGACTTCTCGACACTGGACAACTTCTGCATGAGCTGCCACAGTGCTGCTGGTGCAACCTCCGCAGGAAGCGTAGCAATTCAGACTTACATCAACACCAATAACCTCAACTACGCTGGCAAAACTGCATCACACAGCAACCCGTTCGGCGACACCATCTCCAACCAGTACGACAAGCTTGAGCGTCCGGCTGTTGTTGACGCAACTGGCCAGTTCGCAATGGGCAACAACTCGCACCACGCTGTTTCCGGCAAGAAGTACTCCGGCCGCACCAGGGTTGGCAGTGTCCGCGCTGTAGCGGCAACCTTCGCCAACAACTCCGGCGCAGGCACCGGTTCGGACCGCGGCGTTAAACTGCCGGGCGTTCGCTCCACCATCTACGACGCAGGTAAATTCGAAGCAGCATACGTAACTCTTGCCAACGCCAACACCGCTGAAACCGGCCTCCGTAACGGCGGTTCCACTCTGGGCGACGACTCCACCCTGCATTGCGCTGACTGCCACACCGTCGGCCAGTTCGCAGCACGCGGCTCCGTAGCATTCAACAACATGTCCGCAACTTTCTGGGCAAACGCAGTTGCAGTCAACGGCGGCAAAACCGGCATCTCCCGTTACAACAAGGGCGCAATCGGCGCACACGGCTCCGCCAACGAGTACCTGCTGCGCAACAACATCGGTTCCAACGAGCGTCACCAGGGCGTTGAAACCACCAACTCTGCAACTGGCTCATACACCTCGCAGGGCTACGGCTCCAAGCCCTACCTGGTATGCTACAACTGCCACGCCTTCCAGACCTACGGTTCTGTCGGCAGCGGCACCAGCCTCAACGGCCTGAACCACGCCGGTGAGTACGCTAACACCACCCGTTGCAACGGCTCCTACAACACCGGTTTCGGCAACATGACCGGCGAAGCACGCATCCTTTCTGTCGACATGAGGCAGGTCCAGTCCGCTCAGGTTGGTCCTCCCGCAACGCCCGCAGTGACTGCTACCACCTACCTGGTGCGCACCACGACCGAGTACAGCAACGTGTTCCGCATCCAGTGCGCTAACTGCCACAACTCCGGCTACTCCGCAGGCAACATCTTCGGCGGTATCCACGGTTCCAAGGATCAGACCTACGTTGACGGCATGGGCAACACCACCAAGCACGTCCGCTTCATGCCGGGCCTCGGCAACGTGCTGTACGTACCGGGAACCAAGGGCGGTTTCGATGGTGGCTCGCTGGCTTCCTACAACTCCTACTCCGGCAACAGGAACGGCACTGGCTCGGGCTTGACTGTTGGTCAGACCTTCACCACCCTGCCGAAGCGCACCATCGTGACCGGCGTATCACCTGCCACCACTACCTTGATCAATGGTGTAGTCGTGCCTGCGCAGATCCCGCCGTACCTCAACACCTTGCCTGCTAAGGGCAATGGCAACGTCATCACCGGTTCGTACCAGTATGTAACCGGCGGCGTCAGCCACGACCTTAACTGGGAGCAGGTTTCCGCTCAGCCGATCGCCGGCGAGTACGACTTCCAGGCCAAGGCAATGGGCTGCTACACGCTCGACAACGCAGCTACCCCCAAAGTCGTCACTGGCTACAACGGCGACGCGAACAAAGGTGCTGCTGCAGCTGGCATCCAGGCTGCTGCCGCAGGCCCCGACGGGACGACCAAGATGCAGGACAACTGGGGTGGTTGCGATGACCACAACAACGTCCAGGGTGGAGGTACCGCTCCGTTCAGAAAGGTACTGCGTCCGGTAACCTACTAAGCTTCACTTCTATGTGGAGAGGGGTGCTGCCCCTCTCCACTGAATCAACTGCCATTTGGCCGGTGCCCTCAAAAGCACCGGCCTTTTTTAGTGAGAGGGGCCGGGTCCCACGGATGGTCCTGACATAGCTGTTGACTGAGCGAGCTTATTTCTGGTAGTTTGTATGATGAAATTCTGTGCCTTTCGCACCCGTGCCAGCCTGAACGAATGGCAATATTAAACGTTTTTGGAGAGATCAATGAACCGTACCCGTACTATTGCCACTATTTCCCTTTTGCTCCTGCTGCCGGCTCTTCCGGGGTGCGGTAAAAAACAGGACAATGCCGCTCAGGCGCCTGCCCAGAGTGTTCCGACCCAACCCAAGCCGCAGCAAGGTGCAGTTGTCACCCTGACGCCGGCTCCAGAGGAACCCGAATCTGCGGCCGCCAAGACCCGGGTGCTGGCTCATATCAAGGGCGCCGAATTCGCTAGCATCTATCGGGAGGCTTCCGCCGGCTTCCGTCAGGTCGGCACCGAACAGCAGTTCTTGGAACTCTGGAACAGGCAGTTGCAAGAGACCGGCGCGTTCAAGGATGCCAAGGAAGTCACTCACGGAATCAGGCCGACGGACAAGTTTCAGGTCTACATCTACACGGTACAGTACGAAAAGAAACCTAAACAGCTGCGCCTCACCTTCGGGAGATCCAAACAGGGCAAAGTTGAGCTTACCGGCATCAACCAGACGGATGTCAAGAAAAACAGTTAGGTAATTCAACGGTCTTATCGAGGATACGATCATGTTAAGAAAGAGCCTGTGGTACCTGTTGCTGGTCATGCTGCCTTCCGTATGCCATGCCGGACAGACAGTCATCCGTGAAACTGCCGACCAGATCTATGTCGAATACTATGCCGACGAGAATGAAGCCAAGGCTGCCAGCGCCGCCAGAGAAAAGGATGATGCCACTAAGGAGAAGGAGGCACAGGCCGAGGCGAAGCATGCCGAAAAGATTGCCAAGAAAATTGCCAACTATGACCCTGAGCAGTATGCCCGTGATCATCAAGAATAGTGCCCCGTGACCCGGGCGGACCTGGTCCGCCCGGGTCACGGGGTAAGTCGTCTGCGACCCATGGGACGCCCCGGCCGGGGTGTCCGGCTCCCTTTGCCTCGTTTGCGGAGCGGGGGGCGCTAGCCAGTTTTTTCTTTTCCGGCCGCCGTAAATGTGGTAACTTGACGACGTTAAAAAGCCCAGAAAAGGATACAACCCCTCCCATGAAAACCGATTCAAAGCTCCTCAGGCTAGCCTGTGTCTCTCCCTGGCCCTTTTTGATTTTTTTCTGTATCCCGCTGCTGGTTATCCTTACCTTCTGGTTTCCGCTTCCCTTGCCGCATAACGGCGCCAAGTACGCGCTGCTGGTCAATAATTCCTGTTTTGCCCTGTTCGTCGCCTTCCGGTTGCTGTACTACCTGTTGGGCTTGACCAGGGGGGTCCGTTACGGCGCCACCCACACGGCTTCCGGGGATTTCCAGGACGTGTCGCAGTCCTGTGGGGCGGTACGCGAGACCCTGGCGGCAGCCGGCTTTCACTTCGACGCCGGCCGTTACGGAGAAAAGCACGACCTCGGGTATCTGGGAACCACCGTTCTTTACGCCGGGCTGCTCGTCGTCCTTTGCGCCGGCACGTACGACAATGTACGGCAGTTCTCCGGCACGCTGCTGGACGGCATTGGGGTCGCTACCGACCTGAACCAGATCGACAAGTATCGCGAGGTGGTTGCCGGTCCGTTTGCCAGTGCCCCGACGTCCCTGCCTAAAATGAAAATCGTGCACCAGTACATGCCGGACGCACGCTACCCCAGGGGGGCCACCGAGGTCGCCTTCCGCTTTCCCGACGACCGGGAGCAGCAGACCATCCTCAAGTGCCCCGAGCCGTTTCGGGCCGGCGCTTTCGACGTCTACATGTCCAAGATGGTCTATGAGCCCAAGCTCTCGGTCACCATCGACAACGCTGCGCCGGTATTCTCCGGGGCGGTCCTGCTCGACCCGCTGGTAAAAAAGGAAAACGGCTACGGTTTTTACGGAGCCTTCGTCAAAGACAACCTGGACGGCGAGGTCTGGTACCAACCGGAGACCAACCGCCTCCGGATGGTTCTGCGCCAGGGGCCTTTGACCCTGCTGGACAAGGAGCTGGTTTTCCAGGTGGACCGTCTGCAGACCTCCGGTAACATCTCCTTCAGCTGCGAGAGGCTGGGGGTCTGGTCGGAACTTCACGTGGTGCGCCGGCGCCATTTCCCGATCCTTTTCATCGGCGGCTTCATCGCCCTGCTCGGGCTGGTGCTGAGGCTTGCCTTCAAGCCCCAGCGGGTCTGGCTGGAGGACGTCTACGGCAATTGCCGCGTGGAAGCGGTCGGCAAGGAAGCCCTGCAGGTTTTGCAACAATCACGCTGAGTGACGCAACGGACGTTTCTTTAACAAGGAGTTTCAATGGCGTACTGGGAAATGATCTTTTACTGGGTAGCTCTGATTGTCTACTCCCTGTCGTGTGGCGGCTTTCTCTACTCGTTCATATTCAAGAACCCGCGCGTCATGCCGAAACTGACTGCGCTCTTCATGGTGGGGTTCCTGGCGCACACGGTCGCCATCATCGCGCGCTTCAACGCCACCGGGCACCTCCCCTGGTCGGGGCACTACGAGTACGCCCTGATGGGAGGCTGGTTCATCCTGGGCGCCACCCTCTGGGTCGGCTGGCGCAACAAGCAGCTGCAGGGTTTGGCCGTCGCCACGCTCCCGCTGGTCATCATCATGATGGGCTACGGCTACATGCAGCACCCGGGCCTCACCCCCAAGGCTGCCAGCCTGAAAACCATCTGGCTCTACATCCATGTCTACTTCGCCTGGCTCGCCTTCGGCGCCTACTCCCTGGCGATGGCCGCCGGCGTGTTGTTCCTGAAAAAACAGAAGGATTCGCTCAACCCGGTCCCCAACGAGACCTACGCGCGCTTCCCCTCCCTGGAGCACCTCGATGAACTGATCTTCCGCTACGTGGTGTTCGGCTTCATCACCGACACCATCATGATGGCCGCCGGCGCGCTTTGGGCCAAGGACCTCTGGGGCGGCTACTGGAACTGGGACCCGGTCGAGACCTGGTCGCTGATCTCCTGGCTTACCTACGGCATCCTGATCCACCTGCGGGTCACCTTCGGCTGGAAGGAGAAGCGTCTTGCCTGGCTGGCGATCTGCGCCCTGAGCACGGTCATCATCTGCTTCTTCGGCGTCAATCTGGTGGTCAACACCAGCCTGCATATGTTCCAGGTTCGGTGATCGGCATCCATGCTCAAGAAAATGCTGAAATCTCTCAGGTCCTTGCGCTTCACCATCGTGCTGATCTCCCTTTTGGGGTGCATGTTCATCATCGGCCTCTGGGTGCCCCAAAAGGATCTGCTGCGGGACATCTATTTCCAGTGGCAGGCCAGTTCGCCCAAGCTGGTGGCCTTCCTGGATTTTTTCCAGCTGACCAGCATCTATACCTCATGGGTGACGCTTACCCTGTGGGCGTTTTTCTTCATCAACCTGAGCCTGGTCATGTGGCTGCGGATACCGGTCATGATGAAGCGGATCGAGATGCCGCTGGCGCGCATCGCCGACCCTGAGGCGGCGCCCGGCTACCCGTTCCGGGGGAACTACCCGCTCCCCGCTTCCATGGACCGTGCCGCCGTCATCAAGGGGCTGGCCGGTAGCGGCTACGCCGTCATCAGCAATGACTTGGCCTTCTACGGGGTCAAAAACCGGCTGTCCCCGCTGGCCTCCGGCCTGTTCCATCTCAGCTTTTTCCTGATTCTGGTGGGAGGCCTGGTCAGTGTCTATTCCGAGTTCATCGGGTACATCGACCTGGCGCAGGGCGAGCCGTTCGCGGGGGAGCTTTCCCGCTACAACCAGAAACCGCCACCCAAAATGCCGAAGATCGGTTCCCCGCCCCATGCGGCGTTCACCATCCAAAGCGTGGTCCCCCAGGTCGTCCGCAATACGCCGGTCGGGATCAGCGTTAAACTGGTCGACCCCCAGGGCGCGGTCCACGAGGTCGGCATCAACTCGCCCTATACCACCGAGCACTCCTCGTTTGTCTTCAAGCACCTCGGCGTGGCGCCGCTTTTCACGCTCACCGATCCCTCGGGGAGGGAGGTCGGCGGCTCCTATTTCAAGCTCGATGTCGTGAACGGCAAGGAAGACGGTTTCAGGCTGGGGGACTTCACCTTCAAGGCATATTTTTTCCCGGACTTCGAACAAAAGGACGGCATCAAGCGGACCAAGACCATGGAGTTCAACAACCCGACCTTCTACCTGATCGCGGAGCGGGCCGGTCAAAAGGTCGCCGAAGGCATCGTCCCCAAACTCGGGAGCCTGGATTTCCTGGGCTACCGGCTCCAGATGCGGGAAATGCCGTACTGGGTCCGCTTCTATGTCATCAAGCAGCGCGGACTGGCGATCGTCTACTCCGGCTTTGCCATCGCCTCCATCGCCGTGATCTGGCGACTGATCTTTTTCCGCCGCGAAATCCTCGGTGCGGTGCGCGAAAAGGACGGTGTGCCGTGCCTTCTGGTGGCAGGTCGTTCCGAGTACTACAAAAAACTGGCAGAGGACGAATTTGCCCTGCTGTTCGGCAAACTGGTCGGACAAACGCCGCAGCGTTAACGGCAACTGGCTTCGGAGCCGTCCGAGAGTCGTTTCTTAAACCTTATCTATTGGACCATGGAGACACACATGAAGCGTATCCTGATTCTGGCCTTGGCTTTACTGGCCATCTGTGCCGGGTGCCACCGGGAAGAAAAAATCGTCAAACTGGATAACTCCTACCGGTTCCTGGTGAACCTGAACGGCAAATACGGCTATTGCGACCAGACCGGTATCACGGTCATCCCGCCCCAGTTCGAGTCGGCTTCCATCTTCTCCGACGGACTGGCCGCGGTGCGCATCAACGGCAAGAACGGCTACATCGACATCAACGGCAAGGTCGTGATAGAGCCGACCTTCGATGTGGCTTCTCCCTTTCTCAACGGCCGGGCGGCGGTGCGCAAGGGGAAAAATTACGCCTATATCGCCCAGTCCGGGAAGGAGATCACCGACTACGATTTCATCTCGACCTTCGGGTTCACGGAAGGTCTGGCCCCGGTCGTGGTGGCCAAGGGCGACGGCGCCCAGGCCGGCTACATAGACGTAAACGGCAAATTCGCCATCAAGCCGCAGTTCGACGACGCCTCGCACTTCTCGGAAGGGCTTGCCGCGGTCAAACTCGGTAAACTGCACGGCTACATCAACAAGGCCGGCGCCATGGTCATCCCGCCCCAGTTTTTCGAGGCCGCCATGTTCCGAAACGGCCTCGCCATGGTGAAGATCAACGGCAAGTTCGGGGTCCTCGGGTATGTGGACCACTCCGGCAAGATGGTCATCCCCGCGAAGTACAGCGAGGCCACCAACTTCAACGACGGCGTCGCCGCGGTAAGGTTGAAGGACACCTGGCAGCTCATCGACACCACCGGCAAACCGATCATGGAAAAGGAATTCCCCTCCCCGACCCTCTTCGCAGAGGGTCTCGCCCCCCAGATGGTCGATGGCAAGGTCGGGTACATGGACAAGACCGGGAAGATGGTCATCAAACCCCAGTTCGAGGCAGGCTCCATCTTCAGCGGCGGGCTGGCTCCGGTAAAGCTTGCCGGGAAATGCGGGCTGATCGACCATAACGGGAAAATCATGGGCGAGGCCCGCTTCGAGTGGGACCAGCGCCTGATCGACCAGTATACCCACTACAACACGCACTTCGTACCCGCAGCAGCGAAAAAGGATAACTAGCATGCAGATCAGCCCGGGCCTTGGCGTTGCCATCATGATGAACAACTATTTCCACGACATGGCAACCGGTTTGCTGGTGGGAAGCGGTTTCGCCCTGCATGCCATCATCCGCATCCAGGCCTCCATGAACAGCCCCGAGGCGACCCTCTTTTTCCTGAAGACCAACCGCCAGATGGTGAAGCTTTTCAAGTTCGCCCTCTGGTGGGTGGTCCTCGGAGGGGTGCCCCGCACCATCTTCTACACCAGCTTCGAATGGGCCAACGCCGCCGGCAACCACCAGATCGCGGCCCTGGGGGTGAAGCACGTCATGATGTTCGCGGTGGTGGTCTGGGGTGTCATCGCCTGGCGCCGCATGCAAAAGACGGTGAACGCCCTGAAGGACGGACTTCCCGCCGAGATCCGGGCCAGGTTTGAGTGACCGACGCACCGCCCGTTACATCGCGCGCCTCCTTGGCGATATTCTGGGGACTGTTCGTCCTCACGGTTGCGCTTTATAGCAGGGCGGCGTTTTTCCCCTTCTGCGTTATCGATGACGGCGATTACCTTACCAAAAACCCCCACATCACCTCCGGATTGACGGCCGATGCGGTCACCTGGGCGTTCACCGCCTTCCATGCGGGCAACTGGCACCCGGTGACCTGGTTTTCCCTCATGCTGGACAGCCAGCTCTTCGGCCTCAATCCCGCCGCCTTCCACTTGGTCAATGTCCTGCTGCACGCGCTCAACGCTTCCCTGCTTCTCTACCTGCTCAGATCGCTGACCGGCTCACTTTGGAGGAGCGCCTTCGTGGCGGCCTGCTTCGCGCTGCACCCCACACACGTGGAATCGGTTGCCTGGGTCGCCGAGCGCAAGGACGTCCTGAGCGCCCTCTTCTGGATGCTGACACTCATCTGCTACGCCAAGTATCTGCAGCTTACCGGGCGCGGCTGGTACCTGCTCGCCCTGGCCTGCTATGCCCTCGGGCTGATGGCCAAGCCGATGCTGGTGACGCTGCCGGTCATCCTGCTGCTGCTGGATTTCTGGCCCCTGGGACGCCTGGGACGGTTGGCGCAGGCCGGTACGGGGAGCTCCGGGATGCCGTCGGGACCGGGTTGGCCGGCACTGCTGCTCGAAAAAGGTCCCTTCGCGCTGCTTGCCCTCGGTACCTGCATCCTGACCCTGAGCGCCCAGAAGCCGAGCATCTCGACCCTGGACATGGTGCCTATCCAGGACCGCCTCTGCAACGCGCTTTGGGCGCTACTGCGCTATCTGGAGAAACTGGTGCTGCCGGTCGACCTGGCGGTCGTCTATCCCTTGGTGCCTGTCGCTTCGTGGCGGGCGGCCTGCGCCGCAGGTGTCCTGGGAGGCCTCAGCTTTTGGGCGGTCAGCTGCCGGAAACGCCACCCTTATGTGACGCTCGGGTGGTTCTGGTTCCTGGTCACCCTGCTGCCGGTTCTCGGGCTGATCCAGGTGGGCCGGCAGTCCATGGCCGACCGCTATACCTACCTGCCGTTCATCGGCCTCTTCATACTGGCGGCCTGGGGGGCGGCGGAACTCTGCCAAACCAGGCCCAGATTGGGAGCGCTGCTCCGCCCGGCTGCCGGCGCAATCCTGCTCTTGCTCGGCGCGGGAAGCTGGATTCAGCTGGGCTACTGGCGTGACAATGCCCGGCTCATCGGTCACACCCTTGCGGTTACCAGCGACAACCACTTTGCCCACTACTGCCTGGGGCTGGTCCATGAAGGTGAGAAGAACCCCGAAGCCGCCATCGCCGAATACCGGGAATCCCTGCGGATCGAGCCGCGCGACCCCATGGTGCACTTCGATTTGGCCTACCAGCTGGATGCCGTTGGCAAAACTGAGGAATCTATTCAGGAGTATGCCGAAGCCCTGACCTTGGAACCGGGCTTCGCTCAGGCTCATTTCAGCGTGGGCCTCGTCTTGGCCAGAATCGGCAGGATACAGGAATCTTTGAGCGAGTTAAGCGAGGCGGTCCGACTGGAGCCGGACAATGTAAAGTTCCACAATAACCTGGGTGTGGAACTAGCCAAGCAGGGGCTCATCGACGCAGCGATTGACCAGTTCTCCGCGGCCCTGCGGCTTGATGCCGACGATCCCAAGGCTAAAGGCAACCTGGCGATTGCTTTGCAACAAAAGAACGGCCCTGTCGGCAAATGAACTGTCTCGTGGCGTCCCTAGTCCTGTGCCGCCGGCTGCAGCTTTTGGTTATGCCCGTTTAATGCATCCCGTAGCGGGCAACATTCCCTTGTTTTGTTAACAGAAATCTGTAAAATGGCCGGGCGGTGCCGCTCCCCGCGCTCCTCCACAAGCCTTTGAGAAAAGTGAGATCGCAATGCTCTCCCGGATCCTGAAAAACTCATTTCTCAAGCGTCCCAAACCGGTGCTGCTGGTGTTCATCTCCATCGCCATGGGGGCGGCTGTCGCCACGGCCTTCCTCGGGATCGCGGGGGAGGTCTCCCACAAAATGGCGCTGGAGCTCAGAAGCTACGGTGCCAACATCCTGCTGGAACCTGCCGCCCTGGAGGGCGGCGGACTGCTGCGCGAGAGCGACCTTCCCAAAATCAAGACGGTCTTTTGGAAATACAACATCACCGGTTTCACCCCCTACCTGTTCGGGGTCGCCGAGCTCTCGGCCGGAACCAGGCACGAACGGGGCGTCGTCGCCGGCACCTGGTTCTCCAAGGAACTCCAGGTGCCAGGCGAGGAAACCTCCACCCAGGGGATCAAGGGAATCGCCCCCTGGTGGGACGTGCAGGGGGGGTGGCCGGAAGCGGCCGACCAGGTCATCGTGGGGGCTGCCCTCGCCAAGCGGCTCGGGGTCGCACCCGGGCGGGAGCTGGACGCGACCGCGCACGGCCGCACCCGGCGCTTCCAGGTCGTCGGCGTCGTCACCACCGGCGGGTTCGAGGAGGAGCAGCTCTTCGCTCCCCTGGTGACGGCCCAGGAACTGCTGCAGCAGCCGGGCATGGTGTCCCGGGTGCTGGTGAGCGCCCTGACGGTCCCGATGGACGACTTCGGCCGCCAGGACCCCGCCAAGATGAGCAAGGAAGATTACGAGAAGTGGTACTGCACCGCCTATGTCACCTCCGTTGCCAAGAACGTGGAGGAGGTCATGGCCGGCAGCCGCGCCAAGCCGATCTGGCAGATCGCCAGCGCGGAAGGGGCGCTACTCAAGAAACTCAACGCCGTCATGCTCCTGCTGACGGTACTCGCCCTCGGGGCCTCCGCCACCGCGGTCTCCACCAGCCTGATGGCCTCCATGGCGGAGCGCAGCAAGGAAATAGCCCTCATGAAGGCGATGGGAGCCGACCGCTTCCAGATTTCCGCCATCTTCCTGGGCGAGGTGCTGATCATCTCGCTGTGCGGCGGAGTCGTCGGCTACCTGGCTGGCGGCGAGCTCGCGGGGCTCATCAGCCGCTCCGTGTTCAACTCCTCCATCGCTTCCCCCCTCTGGCTCTTCCCCACCGCCCTGGTCTCCGCCTTCCTGGTGGCCCTCGCGGGGAGCATAGCACCGCTGCGCCGGGCGCTTTTGGTTGAGCCGGTCCGGGTATTGAAAGGATAATATGCACAGGCGTCGCTGGTTGTTCAACATGCTGCTCAAGGCGCTGGCCCACCGGACCGGCCGCACGCTGCTGCTTTTGGCAGTGCTGGCCATGGCGTCGAGCCTGGCCACGGCACTGGGCATCGTGTCGGTTTCCATGGGAAAGCGCGTGGCCGAGGAGGTGCGCAAGTACGGCGCGAACCTGATCGTGACGCCGGAGGCTGCCCGCATCGACGTGGGGAGCGGCGGCCTCAATTTCGGCTCCATCGCCGAGCCGGCCTACCTCAGGCAGCAGGTGGTGGAGGACGCCCTGACCAGGAGCGGCATCAAGGCCGAGCGGTCCTTCCACCTGCGCGGCGCCCTGCACTGGAAGAACTCCGACCTGATGGTCGAGGGGGTCAACTTCGCGGACATCCGGCGCCTGTTCCCCTGGTGGCAGCTCAAGGGCGGCTGGCCCGCTCCCGGTGAGGCCGTGCTGGGAAGCGACCTGGCGGCGCGGCTCGGGGTCAAGCAGGGGGACAGCATAGAGGTGGAGGGCGCCAGCCGGACCGTTTCGCTGCGGGTCTCCGGACTGGTCTCCTCGGGCGGCGAAGAGGACGGCCTGCTGTTCATGGCGCTGCCGGAACTCCAGCAGCTGCTCGGCCTGGAGGGGCAGCTCACCCTGGTCAGGCTGATGGTGACCGCGGGGGGCGACAGCCTGAAACAGAGCGCCGCGGCTTTGCAGCGCCTGCTTCCCGGGGCGAAGGTTAACGAGGTGCGCCAGACGGCCCGCACCTCCGAGGGGCTGCTCGCCAAGGTGAAGCTGCTGATGATCCTGGTGACCGCGGTCGTGCTGGTTTCCGCCGGGAGTTCCGTCACCGGCACCATGAGCACGACCGTGCTGGAGCGCGGCAGGGAGATCGGTCTCATGAAGGCGATGGGGGCTACCCGCTGGGAGGTGCTGCTGATCTTTTGCGGCGAGGCCGCAATGCTGGGTGTCTTCGGGGGGGTGGTCGGGTATCTGCTGGGAAGCGGCATCGCCCAGTTTATTACCAGGACCGTCTTTGCGGCCTCCGCGGAATTCATCCCCTGGATCGGCGCCATCTCGCTGGCGGTGAGCCTCTTCCTGGCACTTCTGGGGAGCATCGGACCGATGATATCGGTTTTCAAGCTGGATCCTGTAAGGAGCCTGCGCGGGGAATAATGATAAACCATTGAACCGCAGAGACGCGGAGGGCGCTGAGAAAGCTTTTAACCTTTTCAAGACTGTAACCAGGGTGGTGAACGCCCTGTAAATTTTTGGGTTAGCTTCTGATTTTAACTTTTAGAAGGTTTAAAGCCGTTCTCGGCGTCCTCCGCGTCTTCGCGGTTAATCGTTTTTAAGTACTGAAAGGTTATTATATGGCTGCAACTATAGAAACGCGCGCTCTCACCCGAAGCTACGGCGACATCTGCGCCCTTAAGCCCATCGACCTGACGGTCCCGGAAGGGGAGTGGCTTTCGGTCATGGGCCACTCGGGCTCGGGCAAGAGTACGCTGATGAACCTGGTCGGCGGCCTGGACCGCCCTTCGGGCGGCTCCCTGTCGGTTGGCGGCGAGGACCTGCTGGCGCTTTCCGAGGACGGCCTGGCCCGCTTCCGACGCGAGTTCGTCGGCATCATCTTCCAGCAGCATCACCTGGTCCCCTATCTCTCGGCACTGGAAAACGTCATGCTGGCCCAGTACTTCCACTCGACCCCGGACGAGGCCGAGGCACGCAACGCCCTGGAGCGCGTGGGGCTCGGCCATCGCCTGAAAAACCGGCCCGGCGAGCTGTCGGGCGGGGAGCAGCAGCGGGTCTGCATCGCACGCGCCATCATCAACAGCCCCAAGCTGCTGCTGGGTGACGAGCCCACCGGCAACCTGGACCACAAGAGCACTCTCATGGTGATGGAGCTCCTCAAGGAGCTGCGCGCCGAGGAGCGCTTCACCGTGGTCATGGTGACGCACAACCAGGAGGTCGCCGCCTGGGGCGACCGCACCATCTACCTGGACGACGGGGTCCTGGTGCGCGAAGAGCGCTTGAGGTCCTGATGCCGGCGCTGAAACTGATCCCCCAACTCCTGGCCTGGACGGCGCTGGCCGTCGTGCTCCTGAGGGGCTTTCCCGGCCGCCGCTACCTCACCGCCGGCGCCGCCGGGGCCGGCTTCGCCGCCGGAGTCGCCGGGGTCCTGGTGCTCTCCCGCAGTAACCCCGCGCTCCCCTACGGTGCCGTCCGGTCGCTTTTGGGGGGGAGCTTCCTGCTCCTTTGGGGCATCGCCGTCGCGGTCCTGTACCGCAGTACCGGCAGCAGCCGCCCGGCCCTGCCGGCCGGGGTCCCCGCGGCCCGCCCCTGGAGCGCGCTCGCTGTCAGCTTCCTGTTCGCCCTGACGGCGGGTGCGGTCTGCGCCTGCCGGCTGCCGGCGGCCGGAGCAGACGCCCTGCCGGTTGCCGCACCCCTGCTGCTGGTGCTGGCCGGTCTTGCCCTGGGCGCGGCCGCCCTCGCCTGCGATCGCCTGGTGCCGGCCTCCCTCCGCGTCGGTTTCCCCGCCCTTTGGGCCGCTTTGGTGGCGCTGCTGCTCTTCAGTTCCTCCTTCATGATCCGCCTCGACCTGTTCTCGCCGCTCAGCATGAAGGTGATGAAGGGGACCCATGACTTCGTGCACCAATTCATGGAGTCGATCCTGATCCCCGACCACCTCTTCATGCGCCCCACGATTTGGGGCTACATCGGGCTGCTGTTCAACAAGGAGGTCGGTTTCTGGGGCGGCATGGTGATCTGGTTCACGCCGGTGCTGCTCCTGTTGCTGGCCAACCGCTTCGAACAGCTCCCGAAGGTCTCCCACATCCGTCAGGGCGCCCAGCGCCGCAAGCTGCTCGCCGCGGCGATGCAGGCGCGCAACCTGCGCCTGGTGCTGCCCGCGCTCACCCTGGCGGTCTTCGCGGCCGCCGCCTACCAGAGCCAGTTCCCGACCGTGGAGTACTGGGACCCCAAACCGCTGCCGGTCTCGGCCAACGCGGCGGGCGAGATCTTCATCCCGAAAAAGGGCGAGGTCGACCTGGAGGACGGCAAGCTGCACAAGTACCTGTTCAAGCAGGGTGACCGCGAAGCGCGCTTCTTCGTGCTGATGACGCCGGCCGGCAAGCTGACGGTGGACCTGGACGCCTGCGCCATCTGCAAGCCGGACGGCTACGGCCAGGCCGAGGGGACCGTGATCTGCTACTACTGCAAGACCCTGATCCCCCTGGAGACCGTCGGCATGCCGGGGGGCTGCAACCCCGTGCCGGTCCCCTTTACCGTCAAGGAAGACGGGGTGCACCTGGATGCCACCCCGCTGCTCAACGGCTGGAGCCAGACGGTCCAGGCCACCGGTCGCACCAAGGAGGGTGGCAAGTGAGATACCTACTGAAAACCTTCTGGAGCGCGCTGGGTTCCCGGTTCCTGCCACCCCTGGTGCTGGGCTTCTTCTTCCTGGCCTACGTCGGGATCGCCTTCTTCACCGACGAGACTCTGATCGCCCTGATGGGGATCACCCGCAGCAACATCTTCCTCGCCGCCCTGCTGGCCCTGATACCCCTGAACGCCCTGGTCCGCCTGGCCCGCGAGACGGTGCGGCAGCTCAGGCGCCGACAGGCACTGAACGGAGCCCCGGTGCGGGCGCTCCCTGAACTTTTCGACGAGTCGGTCGAGTTGAGGGGAGCCGAGATCCCCGTCGAGTTGGAGGGGCGCCTGCACGCCGCCGGTTACCGGACCCGCCGCGTCCGGGGCTCCCTGGCCGCCTGGCGGGGCTTTGGCCTTTTCCCGGCGCGTCTGCTCTTCCTGGCCGCGACCTGCTTTCTCTTCTCCGGCATCCTGGCCAGCACGACCGTCAAGGCCGTGGCCCGCGGCATGGTAATCGAGGGGGGACCGTTCCCCTGCCCCTCGGGCCCCCCGGCCCGGGTGGAACGCATCACCCTGTCCCCGTCCACCGGTTCCATCCTCGCCAGGAGGCTGACCATAGAAGTCGCCCCCGAGGAGCCGGGAGGGCGCCGCCGCTCGTTCCAACTCTACCCACCCTCCCAGTACGGGGGCGCCTTCGTCTACCCGCGCTACCTGGGAATCGGTCTGCTGGTGCGCTTCGCCGCTCCCGACCTGCCCCAGGGGTTCGAGGACCAGGCTGCCCTGAACCTCTATCCGCCGGGGAAGGAAGGTAGCGTGGCGGTCCCCGGATCGCCCTACCGGCTCGATTTCAGCGTCGCAGTGCCACCCGAGGGGGAGGACCGCTACGGCTCCTATGTGTCGGAGCACAAGACGCTGCAGGTAAAGCTCCTCAAGGGGAAGGACCTGCTCTTCAGCGGGGCCCTGCCGGAGGGTGGCGCGCTGGTGCGCGATGGTTACCGGATCGAGCTGCCGGAGGTGAAACGGCTGGTGGTGACCGATTTCGTCCGGGATTACGGCGTCTATTGTGTTTGGGCAGCGTTAGCGCTCTATCTCGCTGCCGCGCTGCTCTACCTGCCACTCAGGATCTGCTGGCCCCGACGGGAGATGCTCTTTCGCGCCGGTCCGGATTCACCTGCCGCCTACAGCCGTGCCGAGGGCAGGTCCGCCGGTCACGCCGGTGTGTTCCATGACGCCCTGGACCTGCTGGAGACGAGGGCGACCGAACCTGCCGGGCAGGTTCAGCAATAGCGCGAGGTCCGGGGCAACCCGGGCCCGCGGCAGCGGCGAACCTGGCGGCCCGGAGCTTTCCAAGGTGACTTGGTTGTCTACAGCAGCGCCACTGGCCTCAACTCCTACCTGCACTCACTCTGTCGATCCCCGTTCCAGTGCCGCCTTGAGCGAGTTACTCAACGTCATTTAGCTTGCTGAGGCATCGACGGGGAACTGCCCGGAAAGGGACGCTGCTCATTGCACGGATTCTGCTTGTCCGCCCTGCGCTCCCGAGTACTGTGGCCTGGTATGCTGTAACCACTATTTACGGTTTGCGCCGCAAGTGGTGCATATTTTCCTTATTTGTTGCATAATTGTGTCGTACTCTGCAGGTCGAGTACCCGGGACATGAGTTTCGGGCCGGGGGTCGTGTCTAGTGAAGGTAGGGATCGATGAGTAAGAGATTTATTGTTGCGTCTGTGCTGTTCCTGTCGGTGGTCGTTTTGCTCGGTGTAAAGGTCAACTTCGATTTCTGCGGCGATTACGAGGGAGTTTTTCTGCTGCGGGGCGAGGAGGGGAACTGGCTGGAGGTCACCGACGACCTGTTCCCGGAGGACGTGGACAGGTACCTGGGCGGTTTTGCCCTGACCCGATTCAAGCAGGTCATTTCCAACGGCTGGTGCGCGGACACGGGCGAGTGCACCAATTTCGAGTGGAACAAGACCTCGGGACGCGGTTTTATCAAGACCAGATTCCCCGATAACCGCAAGCTGCTGATCTGCTTGAGCCGCTTCAAAGACGACGACAACAAGATGTCCCGGGGACTCTTCCTGGGCGGCAATCTGCCTCCCACCGATCCCGACGCCGAAATCTTCAACCGGAACGAGTCCGGCATGGCGTATTTTGACGGCAAACGCTACTACCACATCTGGTGCAACGTCAACGAAGGGATTATCGACAACTCGAATAAATTGTCAGAGCCCGGGAGCTGGGATTTTCTGGAAAGCCAAATCCTGGAAGACAATCCCAGGGATTTGACCCTGTCGAGCAAGCACAGTACCTTGGTTAACAACGTGCCGGTAACCGTCGAGCGTTTCCTGTTCTATGAAACAGGGGACGTCTTCGTTACCCTGGTCACCAAGCTGACCAATGTCGGGCAAGCCGCCACCTCCTTTAGCTACATGTACGGCGACGAACCCTGGGTCGGCAATTACGGCACCTCGGCAGGGGATGTGGGGTGGCTCAAGGATCGCATGGTTACCACCGAAACCCGAATCGACACCAAGGGGCAGAGCTACGCGGGCATTTTCGATTACGGCAACGAACTGGCGGGCGAACAGCACGTCTACACCAAGCAGGCGAACTTCATCGAGTGGCAGCAGGTAAACGGCCCCTCCGTGGCCTATTTCTCAAACCAGTTCGGGAGCGTTGCCGAACCGCAAGCCAAGGTCCCGCTCTCCAGCCATACCAACCGCGTCATCGCGCTGGAGTGGGGCAAGCTGCTGCTGCAACCCAAGGCCAGTTTCACCTTCAAGATCGCCGTCGGCATGGCGAGCTACGACCCGAAGCTGAACCTCCCCATCAAACCCTATACCGGACTCAACTGACCGATTTTATCTGAGGACCTCACTGCGTCAAGCATACCGGCTTGACTCTACCTGCTCGCGTCGAAGCTTCACCTTTCCTCTTGTCTAATTCACTCAGGGATAAGATAATGCCCGAGTGATTTTACCCCAGGAGGTTTCCCATGCTCGACTTTCTTTCTCTGGACCAAAAGGATTCAATACGGAAATTTTTGAATTCGATCGGTTGCAAGACCAGGGATTGGGCCAGAGTTGTCATGTATGAGGAGTGCATCAAGCTTCTTGAGGTATTGGACCCGAGCCGGATGGATGCCCTGGAGATTTCTTCGGGTTTCGAATGGAAGAATCTGGGGTTTAAAACATTTACCGAAGCGAACTACCCCGATTTTGACATCTGCGAGCAAACCCTTGAGGGGAAGTTCGATATAGTCATTGCCGACCAGGTTTGGGAGCATCTGCTCTGGCCCTATAGAGCGACCAAAAACGTTCTGTCCATTCTGAATCCCGGAGGGTATTTTCTGGTCACGACGCCGTTTCTCATCAAGGTGCACGATGTCCCGGTGGACTGCAGCCGATGGACGGAGCTCGGCATGAAGCATCTCCTCGCCGAGTGCGGGTTTCCTATCGAGGAAATAATCACCGGCTCCTGGGGCAATCGTAAGGCCGTCGTCGGGAATTTGAAAAGGTTTCCCAAGGGTTTCTATAGAAGCTTGGCAAACGATCCGGCCTATCCCCTGACGGTGTGGGCGCTGGCTAGAAAGGCGCGGTAGCACGATCCTGGCCAGCGCCGCTTCCCATTCCCTCGTCTATCTGCCCGTCGTCATCCGGATGGAATCCAGCAGCGCGTTGGCGCGCACCGTGTCAAGGGGCTGCAGCTGGAGATACTCCTGGTAGGCGAGCTCGCTGTTGCCACCCATCAGGTAGGCATAGCCGAGGTGGAAATGTGCTTCCGCGTCGAGGGGGTTCAACCTGACCGCTTCACGGAAGGCATCGAGGGCGGCGGCGCCGTTGCCGGTCGCCTGGTAGGCGTTGCCGAGGTTACGGAAACCCTCCGCTGCGCCCGGGTTGCACCGCACCGATTCCTGGAAATGGGCCAGCGCCTCGCTGTAGCGGTTCTGCTGGAACTGCAGAATCCCCAGGTTGTTGTGCGCCATCCAGTTCCCCGGTACGGCTTCCAGGGCATGGTCGTAGAGTTCCGCGCTGCTCTTCCAGTAGCGTACCTGGGTTGCCGTCATGACGCAGAGCACCCCAATCAGCGCAGCGCAAAGCACCCCCGCGGCAAGAGGCCCGCGCCGCCAGTTTCCCGCAAGTTCCGCCACCCCCCAGGTAAGCGCCAGGAAAATTCCGATGAGCGGCACGTAGGTATAGCGGTCCGCCAGCGCCTGGCTCCCTATTCTCAGAAAGCCGATCACCGGAAGCAGTGTGATCAGGTACCAGAGCCATCCGAATGCGAGGTAGGGGCGCTTGTTGCGCTGTTGCACCGCGAGGTAGCTGATGGCGGCCAGGAGCGCGACCGCGGCCGCCACCCTGGGCGCGCTGACGTAGGCCGGGTCGAACGGGTAGAAGAGGGCCAGGCGCACCGGATAACACATTTCACCGAGGTATCTCGCGTAGGAAATCAGCGCATTGCCGGCATTGATCAGGAAAGGGGCCGCGTCGCCCTGGCGCACCGCTCCGGCGGATTTCTGGGCGAAAAGGACCACCAGCGCGGCGGCGCCGCAGAGGGCGAAGAGCGGAACCTTTTCCAGCAGGAGGCCTTTCCACCCGACCCGGGCCGTGCCGTCGGCCGGCGCCCCGGCGCAGCGCTTCAGGGGCCAGACGTCCAGCAGCAGCAGGACCAGGGGGAGGGTCACCAGCATCTGCTTCGCCATGAGCCCCAGGGCGAGCAGGATGGCCACGGGGAGGTAGCGCCGCAGGGAGGGGCTCCGCGCGTACCGGACATAGGCCGCCATGGTCAGCAGCCAGAAGAAGGTGGAGAGCACGTCCTTGCGCTCGGAAACCCAGGCCACCGACTCCACGTGCAGGGGATGGACCGCGAAGAGCAGTGCCACCACCAGGCTGCGGCCCAGGTAGCCGGTAAGCCGGTGCAGCAGGGCGCAGAGCAGCAGCGCATTCGCGACGTGCAGCGCCAGGCTGGTGGCGTGGTGCCCCATCGGGTTCAGGTCGAAGAGCTCGATGTCGAGCATGTGGGAGAGCCAGGTGAGCGGATGCCAGTTGGCGGCATGGAAGGCGCCCAGCGACCAGAAAAGCCCCTTGAGGGTCAGACCCTGGCGCACCATCATGTTGACCGTCACGTAGTCGTTGTCATCGTAGCTGATGAAACCGTTCCGGAGCACCGGCCAGTAGGCGGCGACGGTCAGTGCCGCCACCAGGGCCAGGGCGAGCGGCAATAGCCACCTGCGCGGAATAACCGCTTGCCCTGGGAACCGACCGTTACCTGAATCTGTCATCGCCACCGCTCCTCCCGTCGTAAATGCACTGCAACCGGCCGTTCACCCGCCGCCCCCTCCGGCGTCAGCGGGGAAACCAGGCGTACCAGCCGGGACCCGCGTGCGCCAGGAACCAGGGGAAGTCGCCGGCGATGAACAGGACGGCAGCCGCCGCCACCAGCGCAAGTCGCGCGCTCCGGGCGGGGAACAGGCGGATCAGGTAATGGCAGGAGAGCACGTAGATCGGGCAGAGCACCGGAAAGATGTAGCGTCCCTGCAGGGTGATCCCGATCGCCCCGTAGTTGAGGTAGTTGTCGTAGTTGACCATGTACATGAGGTATCCCGCATAGTATCCCGCGCTGACGGCGAGGCAGGCGGCCAGTCCCCCCCCGGGCTCCCTGGGGCGCCAGCGCAGCAGGGTGCCGAGCAGGGCCAGGGCGAGCAGCAGGTAGTACGGAACCAGCTCGGCCCCGCTCTTGATCATCGGGAGGTGGGTCTTGATGCCGAAGACCGTGCCAAGCATGCTCTCCAGCCAGCGCGGCGCGTACTGGGGAAACCCCATCCAAAGCGCCGGGTTCCTCTTCAGGTTCTCCCAGTTCATCAGCAGGAAGAAGGTGTCGGCCTTGTCCCCGGGGTGGCTGATCTCACCGGTCAGCCCGAGCGCGTCCATGTAGGAGAGCTTCCCCTCCTTGTACTGGTTGAAGATCAGGCCGCGGGCCTCGAGCCGGTATTGCATGGCGATCTGCTGGGGGAGGATCTCGTGCATGGAGGGGTTCAGGGTCCCGTAGTGGAGGCAGTTCCCCCCGTAGAGCTGCAGGTTCAGGGCGAGGCCGACCAGCAGGGGGAGCACCGGCCAAAGGAGCCGGCGCGCCGGCGCCCGGAAATACTCCCGGGTGCTACCGGGTAGCGCGCGCAGGTGCCGCAGCGCGTAGGCCAGCAGCAGCAGGTCCAGCACCAGGGCGAGCGGCAGGATGGTCATCTTGGTCAGGGTCCCCGCCATCTGGGACAGGATCGCCCAGGCGAGCAGGTCCGGCGAGCCGCGCCGGAAGAAGGCGAGCATGTAATAGACCGACATGGCCGCCAGCAGGTTGGTCAGGTTGTCGTAGGAGACCGACGCGGAGAGCAGGGTGAACATCGCCGTGTTGGTCAGAGCGGCCAGCAGCAGGATCTCGGCCAGCCGGTTGCGGGTCAGCAGCAGCAGGGTGCGCCGGGTGAAGTAAAGCGTCCCGAAGGCGAGGGGGATGTTGATAAGGCGCAGATAGGTGAGGTCCGGAATGCCGAACAGGTTCAGATAGCGCAGTTTCCCCATGATCCAGTAGTAGAGCCAGGGATTGTTGGTGACGGCGCCGAACTGGTAGCTCTGGGGGGAGTTGTCCGGCAGCCCAAGCACCTGCGAGAAGATCCGGCAGATGCCGGCGTGGGTGACTTCGTCGGGAGGGGCGAACGGAGCCACGGCGCAGGCCAGGAACAGCAGTCGCGCCGCGAAATAGGCAAGCAGTATCCCGGTGCACCATCTCAGGGCGCCGTCGGAAATCGTTATTTCGTTGTCGGCATCCGGTAAAGCCTCCGGCGGCTGCGCTTTGCGCTGCTCTTGCTGCACTGCCGGTAACACTGGGGACATCTGGTAAACCCCTAACAAGCATATTCTGTCTGACCTTGCTGCACACATCGGCCGGCAGGTAACGGCCCTGCGGAGTGCCGTCAACGGGCTGCGGCCCTGGGCAAGACAGCTGTGAATGTAACATTTCGGGACGCAATAATCAATTTCGTTGCAGTATTTTTCTTGTTGCCGAGCGGGCGCCGTCCCGCCCCAGGAAATGCCGGCGCCAGAAGCCTGCCGAGGTGCCTGCCGGGGTGCCTGCCGTGGGCCTGCCGTGGGCCTGCTGTGGGCCTGCCGGGGCGGCGCCGGCAAGGAAAAGCTTGCGCAAAAGCTTTTATCTGAGGTAGGTTGTCTGGACCATCGGTGACTGCTACCGCAGCTTGCCCAGCAAAGACTACCGTTTGGATTCCGCATGACCTTCAATTCGCTCTCCTACGCCATCTTCCTGCCGCTGGTCTGCCTGGCTTTCCGCTGCACGGCGGAGCGCTTCCGCTGGCTCGTGCTGCTCCTGGCCAGCTACCTTTTCTACGCCTCCTTCAGGACCCCGCAGCTCCTGCTGGTCCTCGCGCTGGTCACGGTCCTGAGCTATGCCGGCGCACTCCTGATCGACAGGGCGCCGGGGGAAAAGGCGCGCGGCAGGGTCTTCCGGACGGCGAGCCTTGGCTTGGTCGCGATACTCGCGCTGGTCAAGTACCTGCCGGCCTGGTCTCCCCTTTTGGGGGGGCAGGCCGGGCAGCCCTCCGCCTTCAGCGCCATTGGCGTCTCCTATTTCACCCTGCAGGCGCTTTCCTACCTGGCCGACGTCTACCTGGAGGTCCTGGAGCCCGAGCGGCACCCCGGGTACCACGCGCTCTCCCTGGCCTTTTTCCCGAAGCTGCTGCAGGGCCCCATAGAGCGGGCGGGCGATCTGCTGCCGCAGCTCAAGGCCCCCTGCCGGTTTGATTACCAGCGGGTGCGCTCCGGCCTGGTCCTGTTCCTTTGGGGGCTCTTCCTGAAGGTCGTCATCGCCGACCGGCTCTCGGTGCTGGTCAACACGGTGTACGACGGGGTGCCCGCGAGCACCCCCCTGTCGGCCCTGGTCGCCACCTACTTCTTCGCGGTCCAGCTCTATTGCGACTTCGCCGGCTACACCGACATGGCGCTCGGGAGTGCGCTGCTGTTCAACATCCGGCTCACGGCCAACTTCAACAACCCCTACCTGGCGGTTTCGGTGCCCGACTTCTGGAGGCGCTGGCACATTTCCTTCTCCCGCTGGATCCTCGATTACCTTTTCCGGCCGCTCCAGATGCGCTGGCGCAGGGGGGGGACCTTCGGGACGGCCTGCGCCCTGCTGGTGACCTTCCTGATCTCCGGGCTTTGGCACGGGGCCAAATGGGGCTACCTGGCCTGGGGGGGGCTGCACGGCGCGTACCTGGCGGCCTCCGTGTACAGCGAGCCCTGGCGCAAGAAACTGCGGCGCAGGCTCGGGATTGAGCAGTCGCTGGCGTACCGGTGCTGCAGGGTCTTCCTCACCTTCCACCTGGTCTGCTTTGCCTGGATATTTTTCCGGGCCGACAGCTGGGCAGATGCCGTGGCGCTGATTGGGAAAATGGGGCACTTCTCCTTCAGCCCCATAACGATCGCCTACCTGAGAAACACCATAGGCGGGCTGGGCATGACGCAGGCCGACATGAGTATCATCCTGCTTTGCCTGATATTCGCGGCGCTGGTGGCTGCGCTGGATTTCCGCAGCAACGCTTTCGAGAAATTATTCCGGAGCCCCCTGTGGGTGCGCTGGAGCTTCTACGTCACCCTGAGCCTTATCGTCATACTGCTGGCGCAGATGGAATACGTACCCTACCTGTACTTTCAGTTCTAAACAGGGAGATGCGAGGCTGCATGAAAAAATTGGTCCTAAAAGCAGCCGCCCTGGCGCTGACCCTCAGCTTGCTCCTGGGGGCCTTGATCCTTTGCCCGTGGCCTGAGCGGGAGACCTTCCGGAACATCCCCAGGAAGCACGCCATCGCCCGGAAAATCATCGGCAAAAAAATCCTGCTGGTGGGAGGCTCCGGTGTTGCCAACGGGTTGAGCGCGGGAATCATTGAGAAAAACCTGCCCGGTTACCAGGCGGTCAACATGGGGGTAAACGCGGGACTGGGGCTGGAATTCAACCTGAACGAGGTCAGGGGATTGCTGCAGCGCGGCGATCTGGTGGTCCTGTCGCCGGAGTACGACAACTTCGAGGGTGGATACCGGGGCGGTCTGCAGATCCTGAAGGCTGTCAACGTCGCGCCGTTCACCTTGCAGTACGTGTCGCGGGAGCGCTATCGCGAGCTGCTGCGGGGGGAGTCGTTGGCTTTTCTCCAGTTGAAAGCCCAGTCCTACTTCGACGGCATCACCGGAATCCTGACCCATGCCTCGGTGCAGCTGGATGACAAGGGGGACCGGGTTTCGCGCAGTTCCCTGCATGACGTGGGTGCGATGGCGTTCAGTTTTGCACCGGACCCCCAGGCATACGCTGCCTGTGTCGCGCTGCTCAACGAATTCGACCGCTTCTGCCGGGACCGGGGCGTAACGGCGCTGCTGTCCTTTCCAGCTTTGCCGACGGTTCAATACCGGGCGGCGCAGCGTAACATCGACGGGCTTTACCGGCAGTTGAGCAAAGACACCACGATGTTCATACTGCACCCGCCTGCTGAAACCGTGTACGACCCCTCGGAATTCGATGACTCCGTGTATCACCTGGGCCCGCGCGGCAGGGAGATCCGCTCGCTGCGCGTTGCCGGGCTGGTCCGTGCCAGGCTGGCCGGCGGCTCAGTCCCGTCGGGTTTGCCGAGGCCCTAGGCTTTCCTGCAGGCGCCGTGGGCCGGAGAAAGCGGTCATCAAAACCCTTTCTTGCCGAAGGGAACTATGGTATGTTGCCGGGTGTGCGGTATCGCTCAATATATCAATGGAGGTGTTCGCAAGATGAAAAGGGGAGCTATTTTTTCCGGAATCATGGCGTCTGTTCTGCTGGTCGGGGTACACGCCTCTCATGCAGAGAAGTGGGACAGGAGTAACTTTAAAGCCAACAGCATCGAGGCGGGCTATTACGACACTGACAGCATAAAGGTGCATGGCAAGATTGTGAGCTGGACGGAAAAGTACGTTTACACCGGCGATGGTGTGAAATTCACCGCCGATAAACTTGCCAAATACCCGGCGTGTAAACAAGCTATGGCCAAAAAAGGCAACGCTACCTATTTCCTGACCGATTACCAGATTGAAGATGGGAAAAATGCCAGGATAGTCGCCAAGAAATACTACAGTAAGGGCAATGAGTTGGTGTGCAGCGGCAAGGATATGGGGGCGGATTTTGCTTCCTACTGGCAGCCGATTACCCGCAATTCTCCCATGGAGAGCGCCTACTACGACCTGGTGACCAAATACAAGATTCACAGCAAGAAATAACCCGTAACGCTGCCGTAACCGCTGCATCGGCTGCGTCACAAGCATAACCTCGTGAAAAGCACAAAAGTTGGTTGGACTCGATTCGCTGTCCAAGGATGGTCGCCCCGGAGGGACACCATCCTTGGACAGTTGCAGTCGGTCCAGCGGGTTTTGTGCTTTTTTGTGACAACGGTGGGTGGGGATGAGGAATCGATCCGCGCTTACCTGCCGCAACAAGAGATCGAAGACGCCTGCCTCGACCAGTTGACACCGCTTGCCGAAGGATGACCGCCGTCAGTGGTCGGATGACCCTGTTGAACAAACCGCGTTGAGTATACACGGTCAGTCTTGAAGTTATATGGAGTAGCAATTAATGCTTCACTCGACAAGTAACAGCCATCTCGCAGTTGAAAAGTTCTGCACTGTGCGCAAAATTTTAATCGCATGTTTCATTTTAGCTGTCGTTACACTGAGTGTATATATACAGGTTGAAGATCACCCGTTTTTCAGTTATGACGAGACCGATTGTGTCACGGGAAACCACCATCTTGAAAGTGGCATAACGCCTACAAATATTGTTTGGGCCTTTACTTCCGTCGAAGCATATAACTGGCATCCGATAACGTGGCTGTCGCACATGGCAGTTTATCAATTTTTCGGCGCGGAGCATCGCGCCCACCATCTCACCAATGTCGTCATCCACACTATTTCTTCAGTATTGCTCTTCCTTCTTTTTCTTCGATTGACAGGTGCTTTTTGGCAAAGCCTGTTCGTTGCTGCCATGTTTGCCCTGCATCCCATGCATGTCGAATCGGTTGCATGGGTGGCAGAGCGTAAGGATGTTCTCAGCGCATTATTCTTGTTTATCACGTTGTCGGCGGGTGTCAAGGTAGTTGTCGCCTCTGCTGAAATTATGCAGCATCAAGAAGTTTCGTTTCCACCTTTGATTCAGGGTTCAGATAAACCGTCTCCACGGGCTTCCAATTCCTGGTATTTTTG